>OGPT01000948.1_pt1 | contig 28661 bp, 34 predicted proteins | sample 1552951 | NCBI WGS metagenome assembly OGPT01 (sample SAMEA2580224, study PRJEB22360) | human gut metagenome | biome: human gut; feature: human-associated habitat; material: faeces | place: Denmark | collected 2008/2010
GCCGGTCAGTGAAGGAAAGCCTTAGCGGACCGGTCCAGGCGAACCGGTCTGATGGCACAAAACCCTGCATCGGAATAGAAAGAAAAAATGAACCTACCATAGATTTGGAGAACGGGGAAATTAAAGTTTACTTTACTTTTTTCTTTTCCCCTTTCTCCGTTGCACCCAAGAAAACCTACATTTAGTGTAAACATGTATATAAATACCTATTTATCCCCATTCTATTTGTGTCTTTCTTTCAATACCCGGATGACATCCTCCAGCCCATATCCTTTGGCAATCAATAAAACCAGATAATGATACATCAAGTCGGCCGCTTCATTTAAAAACAAATCTTCATTGTCGTCTTTCGCTTCGATTACTAATTCCACAGCTTCTTCCCCAACCTTTTGAGCGATCTTATTTATTCCTTTGGAAATCAAACGGGCCGTATAGGACTCTTCCGGAGAATCATTTTTCCTTTTTTGCAGGAACTTTTGTAAGAAGAACAAAAAATCCGCCTCCTCATTCTTCTCTCCCCAACAGGTATCTGTTCCAGTATGGCAAGTCGGTCCGAGCGGTTTGGCTTTAACCAATAAAGTATCGCCATCACAATCGGCTTGTATGTCTTTCAGGTATAGAAAATGTCCGCTTTCTTCACCTTTTGTCCACAACTTTTGCCGGGACCTGCTAAAAAAACAAACTTTTCCATTCGTCAGGGTTAATGTCAAGGTCTCCCGGTTCATATAGCCGAGCATCAAAACCGTCCTGGTCTCTGCATCTTGAATGATAGCAGGGATCAAACCATTTTCGTCAAATTTCAAATTTTCTATTTCCATCTTATATCTTTTCAATTATTTACCCTCTTACCGTTATCCCGTTTTGCCGCAAGTAGGCTTTCACCTGTCCGACAGTCAGCCTGCCATAATGAAATACCCCGGCAGCCAAAGCAGCATCTGCTTTACCTTTTGTAAATACTTCATTAAAATCCGCTAGTTTTCCTGCACCACCGGAAGCAATGACCGGAACATTCACCAATCCGCTCAACCGGGCTATCGCTTCGCAGGCGAATCCCCGGTTCGTCCCATCATGGTCCATAGAAGTGAATAATATTTCCCCGGCTCCCCGCTCTCCGACTTCCAGTGCCCAAGTGTATAATTCTCTTTCAGTTCTTAGTCTTCCTCCTTTACTGTATACGCACCATTCTTCCTTTTCATATCGGGCATCGATAGCCACAACAATACATTGTTTCCCAAAATGATAGGCTAACCGATCGATTAAATCCGGTTCGGACAGAGCTGCCGAATTGACCGATATCTTATCCGCCCCCTTTTTTAATAAAGCCTCAACATCTGCCTCCCGGGCAATGCCGCCTCCGACAGTAAAAGGGATATCGACTGCAGTAGCCACACGCTCCACCCAGCTCAAGTGGGTACTCCGGTTGTCATTACTGGCAGTGATGTCTAAAAACACCAGTTCGTCAGCACCGGCAACAGAATACTTCTTTGCTAATTCTACAATATCACCGGCATCTTTCAAATCGTTGAAATGCACTCCTTTCACCGTCCGTCCCTCTTTAACGTCCAAACAAGTGATTATTCTTTTAGCTAACAAAATCAAAAATTTTTAAGTGATTTCAAATCTATTTTCTTTTCATACAAAGCCTTCCCAACGACTACGGCTTCTACTCCAACTTCAGCAAGCTGTTGTAAATCTGCCGTTCCACTCACTCCCCCTGAAGCGATCAACCGAATCTCCGGATAAAGGCGAAGTAATTCCCGATACAAGCCGATAGCCGTTCCATCCATCATCCCATCCCGGGTGATATCCGTACACATCAAATGCCCGATCCGTCCCCGATAGGACTTAATCAATTGAAAAATCGTCGTATCGGTCACCTTTTTCCATCCCTGAATACACACCTTGGTATTCCAGACATCAGCTCCAATAATTACTCTTTCATACCCATACTTTTCCAGCCATTTAGCGGTTTGTTCGGGATTTGTCTGAGCGATACTGCCAATACAAGCATAATCAGCTCCCGCTTCAAACACACGACGCATATCCTCATCGGTTTTCACCCCTCCTCCAAAATCTACGGACAAACGGGTATGTTTACAAATCGTTTCAAGCACAGCCCAATTGACAACTCCCGACGCTTTCGCCCCATCCAGATCGACCAAATGCAGCCGATCCAGTCCGGCCTCTTCAAACAGGCGTGCCATTTCTAAAGGGTTAGCCGAATATATCTTACACTGTCCATAATTTCCTTGAGTTAAACGGACACATTTCCCACCGATAATATCGATTGCAGGTATAATTTTCATTTTCAATTTTATACTATATCTAAAAAGTTCTTTATTATTTTTTCTCCGGCACCGGCAGATTTTTCAGGATGGAATTGGCATCCATAAAAATTATTTTTACAAATAGCAGCGGCGAAAGAACACTGATAGTCGCAAGTTGCGATACAATAATCTGTAACAGGAACATAATAGGAATGTACAAAATACATCCATTCCCCGGGATTTATCCCTTGAAACAAAGTAGTTTTCAGCTTCCGGACCGTATTCCACCCCATATGAGGCACTTTACAACTGTCTGCAAACTTCTTCACTTCCATAGGAAAGATACCCAATCCCCATGTATTTTCTTCTTCCGAAAACCGGCACATCAACTGCATCCCCAGACAAATTCCCAATACGGGCATTTCCAGTTGTGGGATTATCCGATCTAATCCTTTATCTTTCAATTGCTTCATGGCAGCAGCAGCTTGTCCGACACCCGGAAATATCACACGTTCGGCCCGGGCGATCAGCCTGACATCACTACTCAAGACCGCCTGAACCCCTAAGCGTTGTAAAGCAGTCGTCACTGAAAAGACATTCCCGGCTCCATAATCGATAATAACAACTTTCATGATTTCCTATTTATCTGTACAATCATTTCGTCATTCCTAAACTAAGCGAGACAGCCCTTCGACGAAGGGATCCCTCCTCCGGTTTGCCGGATAGCCTGCCGTACTGCACGGGCAAAAGCTTTGAATACAGCCTCCAGAATATGATGCGTATTTTCTCCCTGGGCCGAGATATGCAGATTGCACTGCCCGCTCTGACAAAAAGAAGCAAAAAAATGCCGGGCCATCTCCGTCGGAAAATCTCCGACATATTCCCGTTTCAAAGTAACCCCCCATTCCAACCAAGTCCTTCCGCCGAAATCGAGTAATACCTCTGCCTTTGCATCGTCCATAGGCAAAGCAAAACCATATCTTTCGATTCCTTTTTTACTTCCCAGGGCTTTAGCGAAACACTCCCCCAATACAATAGCCGTATCCTCAACGGTATGATGCTCGTCGACCTTCAAATCTCCCCGTACTCCGATCTCCAGATCTACCCCTGCGTGCCGGGCGATTTGTTCCAGCATATGGTCGAAAAACGACAAACCGGTCTTTATACTGCAACAACCTTCCCCATTCAAATTTAAAGTAACAGTTACCTCTGTCTCCGCAGTTTTCCTACAAATCCGGACTTTCCGGCTTCCTGATATTATAAATCGGGTAATTTCCCGCCAGGAATCTGTATGCAATACCACCGGTAAATCGGTCTCCCGCCATTCTCCCAGCCAAATCCCTTTTATCCCCATATGAGCAGCCAGCTGCATATCGGTCTCCCGATCCCCGATCACATAGGAATTTTCAGTATCCAAATATTCATTCAAATATTTTTCTACCATCCCTATTCCGGGTTTTCTAAAACGGGAATATTCTTCCGGCCGGCTCGGATCGATACATATCTCGTCGAAAACGATCCCTTCACTTTCCAACACCTTCAACATCAATGTTTGCGGAAGCATAAAATCTTCCATAGGAAAATCGGCAGTCCCTAAGCCATCCTGGTTACTCACCATCACCAATCGAAAATCCGTATTCCCGGTAATCTCCCGCAGTGCTCCGATCACTCCCGGCATAAACTTCAGTTTTTCCGGCCGGTCCACCTGAAAATTGTCTGTCGGTTCTTTGATGATCGTACCGTCCCGGTCTATAAATAACATCTTTTTCATAAGGTATTCACTTCCATTACATTATCATATTCATGAAGAACTTCCAGCAACCGATCGTTCTCCTCCCGGGTACCGACAGTGATCCGGATTCCTCCTCCGATCAAAGGCGGAATATCCCGTAACCGTACAACCACCCGACAAGCAATCAGATAGCGATATAACTTCTGACAAAATTCAGTGATGACCAATATAAAATTGGCTTCCGAATCATATACTCGCCGGAATATACCCAACCCTCTCAATTCCCGGATCAGACGCTCCCGTTCGAGGATAATCCCAGTCCGCCGATTCTGGAAAAGATCATATTGCCGGAGAAGGGCCAAAGCGGTCTGTTGGGTCAGCCCCCCGATATTATAAGGAGCTTTCACCCGATTCAATATTCCGACTACTTCCGGATCGGCTAAGCCTATCCCCAAACGCAATCCTGCCATTCCCCAAGCTTTCGACAGAGTCTGCAAAACAACGACATTCCGGTATTTATCCAATAAATGCACCGCAGAAGGTGCGTCTGTAAAATCGATATAGGCCTCGTCGACGATCACCATTCCCTGAAACTCCCCACACAACCGCTCAATCTGCCCGTAAGGGATAACCTTCCCGGTAGGATTATTAGGCGTACAAAGGAAAATCAGTTTGGTGCGATCGTCCACTCGTCGTCTCAACTCGGACCAGTCGGGTAACAAATCGGCTGTCAGATCAATTTTTTTCACTCCAACCCGATTAATCGCAGCACTCACTTCATACATAGCATAACCGGGAGAAAAGACGACTATATTATCTTCCGCAGGTTCGCAGAAACTCCGGATCAATAAATCGATCAGCTCATCGCTCCCATTTCCCAAAATCATATGATCCACCTTCACTTCCTTCAGTCGGGCCAATTCTTTCTTCAATTCCCGCTGATAAGGATCCGGATAACGATTCACTCCCGTATCGAAAGGATTTTCATTCGCATCGAGTAAAATAGCCTGTCCTCCTTCATACTCCTCCCGAGCACACGAATAAGGTTGTAATTCCCAAATATTTTTACGTATCAATTTTTCTATTTCCATAAATTTCCTCTTATTTCATTGTCCCTCCCTTTCACTTCCAACCTCCAGCCTTTTGCTTTTTTCACTTTTTACTTTCCCTCTTCTTTCCGTATCTCCACCGCCCTCCGGTGTGCATACAAAAGTTCATGCTCCGCCATAACCCCGATGGTCGGAGCCAGATCGAGCAGGCCTTCCCGGGTTATTTCCTGAAAAGTAATTTTTTTCACAAAAGCATCCACATTCACTCCGCTATATGCTTTGGCATATCCATGGGTCGGTAGGGTATGATTGGTACCCGAAGCATAATCTCCTGCACTTTCAGGAGAATAGTTACCCAGAAACACAGAGCCTGCATTTTTTATTTGTGGTATCGAATCGAGATAATTTTCCACACTCAGGATCAAGTGTTCCGGTGCATATTCATTTGCCAATTCCAAACATTCATCTACATTTTCCAGTACTATCGCTTTCGAATTTTCCAAAGCCTTCGAAGCGATAGTCTTACGGGGCAATACGGCCAATTGACTTTCTATCTCTTTCTGAACCCGATCGACCAGGCAGCTGTCCGTTGTCAATAATATCACCTGGCTATCCGGACCGTGCTCAGCTTGTGACAATAAATCGGCCGCTACAAAACGAGGATCGGCCGAACGGTCGGCAATCACCATGACTTCGGAAGGTCCTGCCGGCATATCGATTGCCGTACCATAATTACAGGCCAGCTGTTTTGCCGCTGTAACATACTGATTACCGGGACCGAAGATTTTATACACCTTAGGCACACTCTCCGTGCCGAAAGTCATCGCCCCGATAGCCTGTATTCCCCCGACTTTAAAGACTTTATCCACTCCGCATTGGCGGGCTGTCCATAAAATAGCCGGATGAACTCTACCTGAACGATCCGGAGGTGTACACAAAACGATTTCCTCACAACCGGCAATCCGGGCCGGAACGGCAAGCATCAATACGGTAGAAAACAAGGGAGCACTTCCTCCGGGAATATACAAGCCCACCTTTCCGATCCCTCTAGTCTCTTGCCAGCAACGGAATCCTTTCGGATTGACATATTCGTTCCGTCCGGTCAGTTGCAAAGTATGAAAGGCCTCAATATTTTGCCGGGCCTCCGTTATCGCCCTTTTCAAATCATTGTTTACCTCTCTTTCAGCTTCCCGGAATTCTGCTTCAGCCACCTGCAAGCGTTCTACTTTAGCCTGGTCGAAAAACCAGGTATATTTGGTCAAAGCCTTATCGCCGTCTTTCAGGACCTCTGCAAAAATAGCTTTACAGATTTTCTGCAGATCAGCATTTTCCATCTGAGGACGCTTCAATAAGTCCACCCATCTTTCCCGGACGGGATTTATTATTCTTTCCATAGCTATCTCTTTTTCAGTATTACAAAATCATTTTTTCAATCGGCACGATCAGAATCCCTTCCGCTCCGGCTTCCTTCAATTTACCGATTACTTCCCAAAACTCATTTTCATTCACAACCGAATGAACAGACACCCATCCGTTTTCGCGTAAAGGCATGATGGTAGGACTTTTCATTCCCGGTAAAAGCCGACAGATCCGATCCAAAGCTTTTTCAGGAGCATTCAGTAAAATATATTTGTTGTATTTAGCAGCCAATACAGCCTTAATCCGAAATACCAACTGGGCTAACAATTCCTGCTTCTCACCGCATAAACCGGAATTAGCCACCAAAATAGCCTGAGATTCAAAAATCTTATATACCTCTTTCAGGCCGTTTTTAAACAAAGTACTCCCGGAACTGACCAAATCACAAATCGCATCGGCCAATCCGATATTGGGAGCTATCTCCACCGAACCGGAAATCTCATGAATCTCAGCCTCTATATCGTTTTCCGTCAAAAAATCTTTTAAAGAGTTCGGATAAGAAGTCGCAATCTTTTTCCCCTGTAAATAAGAGATGTCCTGAAAATCGACATTTTTAGGTACAGCTATTGATAACCGGCACCTGGAAAACCCCAGGTCGAGCACATGACGGATACCCGTTTTTTTCTCTTTTTCCGTATTATCCCCGATGATGGCAATGTCGGCCACCCCATCTCGCACATATTGCGGGATATCGGAATTCCTCAAATACAATACATCCAATCGGAAATTAGAGGCCTGGGCCATTAACTGATCTTTTCCGTTGTTGATAGATATCCCGCATTCTTTCAGTAAAGTCAGGGAATCTTCATTTAAACGGCCGGATTTCTGGATTGCAATTTTTAAGTTTATCATAACGCTATTTAGAGTTAGCGCCCGACTGATCCGGGCAGGCAAAAAACAAAAAAAGCCCGCCTGAATCAGGCGAGCTTATTATACTTTTATTGAAGACCGAACAGCATAACAACATCATCTCACCTGAAACAGTGATGGCAATGATGATGGTTATGATGTAAACTATTTCTCATTTTTTCTTTTTATCGGAACAAATGTATGACAAAAAAAGAATATTGCAAATATTCCGAACAGATTTTGATTCTATTTTTTACTTATCCGGCTTGTCCGGCAACCGGATGAATCTTTGGGCGAACCCGTCGGCATTCCCTGCTACATTATTTCATTCCAACATTCTCCACGCCCCATCGCTGTGTCGCAATCACTTCCGGGGAAATTTGACACTTTTCCATTAACACAATCAGTAAACCAACCATTATAGTCCATACAAACATTAGGATTAAAAGTACAACGCCCATTATTTATACCAAAAGCATTCGAGCAATTTTTACCACCATGATTTGCCATACAAGAAATTTTGCCACCATCTCCTCCTTCACTTCTCGTTTTTATTTTCACTACCTCGTCACAACATTCATTACTATTTACAATTTGCTCTCCTAAATCAAAAACACATAAATTATAACTTGCACTTTTTGTCCCCACATACCCTCTATTTAGTATATTCCTATTGGTTAATAATGGCGTTGCTAAAAATAATTTATCACCTTCAATAATATTTGTACCTGTTCCTCTAACATATTCTGAACGTTTTCTTCCAATAACTGCCACGTCAACCTCATCCAAATTAATAACATCATCAGTTTTGACAACACCTTTTTCATCAGCATAATATATCTTATCATTACATTTAACAATAGCTGTATGTAAAGGAAAATATACTCTAAAAAAACTACCATCTTCTGCTATATAGTAATTCGATGCCTTTTCTTTAATTATAGGTGTAAGTTCTTTTATTTTAATTCTTTCATTTTCATCTGAAACATAAAATGTTTTAAAACCAATTAATTTCAAATCTTGCTTATTGACAGACAAAGATTTTGCTAAATTTATTTCAACTTCCAAGCTGTCATTAGAATTTTCTAATTTAGTACCTTGTCCACAACCCCAAATAAAAATCAGACACAAAACAGAGATTAACAAACAATACAAATTTACCGTCTTCATAATAATTGATTTAATACAATTTTCATTAATTAAAACTCATATAAAATATAATCACATTACATATTTGAATTTATTAAACAAACATAAAACAGTGTCAAACAAACAATGCTAAAAATAAAAACAACAACTGACCATTTTTTCATTAGTTTATCTTTTTTAATAAGAGCATAAACAATACCAACAATTGACGCAACAATTATTCCCGCAATTATTCCAATAATACCTTGCATTGCAATCCCAACAATGACAACTATTCCCATAGTCATTAAAATTCTGTTTCTCATAGTTATTACATTCAATTATTATTTACTTTAAAGCACTTTTATTTGTCCGGCAACCGGATGAATCTTTGGGCGAACCCATCGGCATTTCCTGCCGGTTCGACGATAAAAGGCAGCTCTTCCCGGCCTTCGGAGTAATTCCGTAACCACAATACTTCTCCGGCAGGAATGCGGTCATAGAGCAAAAATTCATATTCAGCCCTCTTTTTGCCGTAACTATGCCAACCTTGTTTTCCCCAACCAAACAGTTCGTATAAATCTCCCCGCCGGATACCGTTATCGGCATTTTGCGGGGCAAAGCGGATCCGTTCCACCACCTGCGGTTGTGCCAATCTCAGCGTAATCGTAGAGAAAGCACCGGGAGCCGTCAGCATATTCCCGTCATATTCAGGTTGCCATTTCATCTCCTCCCATGAAGGTGCATCCAGCAATTTTACCCATTGTTCTCCTTTTGCCGCCAATGTGTCGTCAGGAGACAATACCGCCGCCGGTGCCGGCTCGGCAACATTTGTATATCCGCGGTCCCGGCGGGTCAGAAATTCCAGCATCGCCAGATTAGCCTGCGGAAAGGCAGGCGGAGCGATAAAACGATAATAACGGAAGGCACCCGGATGACGCAGCACCGCATCCTGCAAGCAGGGAACAGGCGGTTCGGTAAGCGTATACAACACCCGGGCATCCGAAAAATCTTCCCGGTTAGCTCCCACGAACACTCCTCCTACCAGCCTCTCGGCCAGGCGGATCATGGCCGGCTTACGGGGAAACTTCCGGGTCAGTACAACCGTCCCCCGGCGGGTGGTGTCCGTCCGGAATGCCTGTATTGTAAAACCTTCCGGCGTGAGTGAATCCCGGGCAACCACAAAAGGCTCACCGAATACGCACATCCGTCGTCCTTCATAATACACCGGAAAATACAACCGATCCGGCATCACCTGTGTAAACACCGCCCGGCCATTCAACGTATCCACCTCAGCCCAGGTCACCGGCGCCATATCGCCCCAAGCCTGAAATGCCGCTAAATAAACCAACCGATTCTTCGCAGGCCCGGTCCAAGGAAGAGTTACCCGGAAAACCTCCGAACATTCGCCCGTTACTTCCCGCAAACACGGATTGTCGAACAAAGGCGGCACATATTCGCCCGCAACTTTCAGAAAAAAGGGATTATCCCGCTGTGCTCCGAAATACTGCCGGTAAAGATTCATCGGCTCCACCGGTACCGATTTACCCTCACCGGGCAAGGAGGTCTCCGGATTAAAGGGCCACCAACGTCCCCGGTCGTCCCGGACCGTACAATAAAAATGCCGGCCGGGAAAGTCCCGGTAAGCATTGCAAAATTCCACCATCACCGGCAATCCGCAAGCCCGGAGAATCTGACAACCGATCACAGCCACATCCGTACATTCCCGTCCCGGAAAAAACGGCCTGTACAAACTACTATCCAATGCCAATCGTTTCCCCGTCACTCCCTCAAAATCCGTCTTGACCCGGTTATACCTCGCTACGTAACCTGCCAGCGAATCCCCTTGCCCTGCACCGGCATACTTTCCGAACAAATCATACAGTTCCGCCCCGGAAAAACAATCCGGATATCCTGCCAAACTTCTGTAGGGCAAAATATACTCACAAAATTCACAGAAAGAAAGTCCTGCGGCACAAGGCGAACTCTCCCACACATCAAAAGCATGATCGACATGAGAAATCAGGAAAGACCGGTCGAATCGCCGGAGATCACATAAATCCGAATCTTTCGCATCACTGTACAAGCAATATCCGCTATCGTCCGAATAATGCCAACGCATATTGGCGATCAGGAAACAGGCAGCCCGGAATTTCAGTGAATCCTGCCGGTAATGCCTCAGCACAGCCTTCAATTCCCGTCGGTTTCCTCCTGCCAGCGCCAACGCCTCTTCTACGTCCGCAGGCAGATCCATACAGGCACAACATCCCAGGATAACTCCCCATAGTAACACAATCTTTTTCATCCTGCAACAAAAAGGTACGAAAGCTCGGTTCGACAGTTCTGTTTACAACACCGTTTCGTCTCCGTCCCAAATGTTTTTGGTTTTATCGCCCAATTCTTCGGCCGTATAATACTTCGGCGCATAGCGCACCTCTTTCGCTTGTTCGAACGTCCCGTCCCGACTGATCCGGTAGTAGGTATCCACCCGTTGAGCTTCCGCTCCTGCAAAACCGTCCTCCGTCACCTCGCCCGTATCTCCGGCGAAAACCAATTCATAGACGATCACCTCGCCTTCGGCAGTCAGCTGCCACTGTTTCACGGCAATATCATTGTTAAAATAGAGTTTTGTCTCCAACCGGTCCGCTTCCCGGTTACCTTTATAAGTCACCAGCATTTCCGTCAGGCAAGGTGAAACGTTCAGCACCGCAGAAAAAAGCTTGCATCCGTTTCCGACCTCGAACCAGAAGGGTACGTACATTTCCCCCGTTTCTTCCTGCGATTTACGTTTCCGGCTTAGATCCCGGTATGTAGCACAAGCCTTGCCCCGATACTCTACCCCCTGATTCGTATAAGCCATCACCTTACAACTTTTGAAAGGCAAATCGGATTTTTTCAATCTCTGGCTCGCCTTGTCCAGATCTACCGTTTGTTGCCCCATGGCGTTCACATACCCTAAAATAATAACCGCTAAAATGATTAAAGTTCTCATAACTTAATGTTTTTCGATATATCGTTTTATAAATTTATTAATTCTTTCCAGCCTTCTAAAGGTCGGTCCTACATAATATTCTTTGATTTTTCCCGTCCGGTCTGCAATAACAAGCAACCGTCCTCCGGTACAGAAACAATTATCATATTCGTCATGATAGTCAGGAATAACCTCTAAATTCTTCCAAATTTGTTTCTGTACCCACTCTTTGGATTCAGGGAAAAAAGGTAATGTAACCACTTCCACTTCCGGATGTATTCCTGCAATGCTATCTAAAGTATTCAAAAAAATCTCAGGATAACCACAACAATCCTTCTGCCAAAAAGCCAAAATGACCGGACACCCACGCTTTCCCGGCTCAATCCGATGCCCACCCATCCCCTCGAAGCTAATAACAGGCAATTGCCTGCCTTTGTATAAAGAGGGGCAATAAGACCTTAATCCCATATTCAGGGTATCCCCACTACCATCCCAGCACATTGTCCCGTATTTATTCGCTTTTCCCATCAAACGTTTGTACCTTTTTTCAGAAATCACCTGTTTTTCTGAATCATGATACACCAATTCTCCCCGAACAATAATTCCTTGTTTATCCGGAGCATACTCCATCTTAGGCAATCCGGCCATTGTCCGGCCATAAATAGTTTGTCCTCTGGCAGGCAAAAAAGAACAAACAACGATCAGGAAAACAATGTATTTCATAGCAACTTTCTTTTACTTCAAATTCAATTGCACATTCTCCCGGATTTCATTCTTTACTTTTTGAACTTTCCGGTATACACTATAACATCCCCAAAAATACTTTCTATTTATGGCCTATGAATCTCTGTCCCGGTAGCTCCCTGTCCTCCACCCGATATCGTAAAGCCAGAACCATTCCAACCTAATGAGACAGAAACACCTGAACCATAGCTATATCCCCAAGCAAATTCATGATATTTGGAAGAATATAATGTTCCGCTTACTGTCCGAACATCAGCCGTACAAGTAAATCCATAAGCCGCAGAGTGAGTTGCATTCAAATTACGATCAATTAATATTCCCGCACTATTAAAAACAGATCTTACTGTTATATTATAGGTTGCAACCACCATCCCTGCTGCATTTTTAACAGAATTCATTTTAGTAAATCTAAGTATTATATCGCTTCCGCCACCGGGATTAGGATCAGACCCATCACCTTCCGAAGAAGTCTTTGTACGTAAAGAATTCATTTCTGAATAATCGTCTTCCTGAAAGCTACCTTCTTCTGCATCGATCACACGATAACCGATATGTTCGTATACAAAACCCCCATGTTCATTAGAAACAATAGCTGTAGAATGATAAGTTTTTCCCTTATACAGCCACTTTAGATCGACCATCTCCATCCCGATACAAATACCTGTACGGAGTTGCTCTTCAATTAAAACATAAGGTTCACCTCCACTAACCTTTGCCTTTTCCTTAGCCTCTTTTAAAGAAAGAATTTCAAAATGCCAAAAGTCCTTATACCAAACCACCATAGTGGTATCGGCAAAAAGTTCTTCCAATAATTTCTGACGTTCGGTTTCCGACTCAATTGTTCCCTTATAGGTGTAGTTCAAAAGACAAGGTCTATCGGAATTATAAGTTTCTGTGCCGATTCTGTTTCTATTCTGCGCATATTTTATTTGTTCTTGCCAGGTAGCAGGTTCTACCTGAACGATCTTTTCATCACCCTTCAGAACTTCTCTTTCGCAAGAATTCAAAAATCCAGCCAAACACAATAAGACAAAAACATACACAAAACAACTCCGATAAAGTGACGTAGCTAATCTAAAAATAACATGAAGTTTCATATATAAAAATTTAATCAATTTACTTTCCCACGATTCTTTCTTTCCTTAACACAAGTAAAAGCACAATGACCATCTGATTCCATTAAACGGAAATATACATCACTTGTTCAAGCCCGGAAAAACGGTATTGTCGGCGGCCAGGCCCGAAACGTCTTCTTTCCGACTGAAGTAATAAGCATAACTACCAACGGATAAATAATATTTACCATCGTCATAACCACCAATCCCCATTTCATAAAACCGAAAGAAGCTGCCTCATCCATACTCCAACCCACAATTGCCTGATACCATCCAAATACGAATACCCCTATCATAATAAAAGAAAACAATATTTGAAAATTCAACAAATTACAAGCCTCTTTCGTAAAGGCTGTATCTTCCGTTTGCCGATTCTGCCTCCAATAAAGATAAGGAAACAAAACATTCATAAAAGGGAATATGAAATTTCCCACGATCATCCAGGTATACAACGACATCCTCTTTTTCATACCTTAAAATATTAAATGATTTTTCAAATTACCAGTTCGACAAAACTATACATAAGCAATCAAACGGACAATGGCCAATGTTCTCAAATTGTTCTCAAAATTTCCCGGTCCATTATGAACATTTTAAGAATGTCGGCATCCACAAATGGTACAAGATTTGACGGTCATGGTTTTCGCAAATACTCTTCCATTTCGCGTTTCATCCGGTCCACCCGGAACGACGGCACTTTCACCGGCTTTACGATAATCTCTCCGGCCAACTGCCGGGCTTCGGCTTCACGCCCGGTTTGCCGGTATAGCTTCACCAAACGGTAAAGCGGCATAAAACGATTGGGACACATCCGGGCTGCCCGGCGGTAATGCCGTTCCGCCCGGTCGTATTCGCCCAAACGGCTATAATTATCGGCCAGCAACATCTGTACATCCGTGTCGTTCAGGCCCCGGACACATTCTGTCAATATCCGCAGGCTTGCCGTCCACTGTTCCGCCACATGCAACTCCGCCCCGTAATTGTAAAGGAACAGCGGATTTTCGCGCATAAAAGGATACAAACGGGCATAATCGGCCAGCACCTCCTCTGTCCGACCGTTTAAAGACAAACGGGAAATGCTGTGCCATTCGCGCTCCACACGGTTCCAATATAAAGTAACCGCCAACATCGCTACGGCCGAAGCCCCTATTCCGGTTTTAAACCACCGCCCACCGCTACAGCAAACGGGACGTCCGCGCACAATCACCCCCAGCAGCAACACCAAAAGTACGCATACCGCCGGATAATTCAGCGGATAGGAAAACAAGCCGCAAAGCCCCGCCCCTCCGATACTCCGGTACAACGACCGGTCCTCCGGAGGGCAATGGCGATACCATCGCCACAACAGCCATATCATCCCGGCAACCGATAACAATCCCACCACTCCGTATTCGACAGCAATCCGCAGATACTCATTAAAAGGATGCCTGACATTACCGGCCAACCGTTCCCATTTTTCCTCCGGATGCTCCGCCAGCCAGCCGGCCTGATAATCCATATATTCCGCCTGAAAAGCATCCGGTCCATGTCCCGTCAGGGGAGCATCGGCCAGCATCTCCAACGAACAATTCCATACCAACAGACGACCGTCCGCCGAATCTTTCTTCCAGCAATACAGGCCGACGAGCATTACCGCCCCCACTGAAACAAACGCCGCCCTTACCCTCCAAGCCGGCCAGCGACCGCCCAAAAAGAAACAGTAAACAGAAGTCGCAGCCAGACATCCCACTGCCACCATCCCGGTGCGCGAACCCGATAAAACCACCGCAGCCCCCATCGATAATGCCGATAATCCGCCCCACACTTTCGCACCGACAGGACGTGAAGCCATAAAATAAAGCGCCGCCGGGAAACAGATTGCCAGACAAGCCGCCAGTCCTGCCGGATTGTCGAATGTCCCCGTCACCGGGAAAGAAGCACTATACACCGGCCATATCCCGGCATATTGCCCGATTCCGGCAAACGCTTCCACCGCGCCCACGAACGACAATCCCCCATACCAGTCGGCCGGTTTCCCCCAGGCGGAAAAATATCCCGTCATCACGAATAAAAGCCACATAGCCCCTCCCCACGCCGCAGTCTGCCACGCAAAAAAGCCACCGGCCGACTTTCCGCCCACCACCACCGCCAGTATCCCGACAGCCACACACGCCAGTCCCGGTAAACCGACACGTCCGGACGCTACGAACGGGAACAACATACCCGACACCCCCACCGCAATCCCTGTCCAAAGCATTCCCGGCGTAAAAAAACGGTCGGCATACCCCTCCGGAAAATAAAACACATTTCCCAGAACGATCAACAGGAAAAACCGGAAAAAGATTCTTCTCCGGCCCTCAGCCGTTCTTACGGCCCTCTTTATTTCTTTTCCGAAATTCACCCGTATCTTTCAAAAAATCCGTCCGTATCTTTTCCTGAAAACAAGCGCTTGTTTTTTCAATTTCGTACTACCAAACCGAAATTTCTTCCGTATATTTTCATCGAAACATACGGGAGAAAATCCGAAAACAACCGGACCTATTCCGGAAAAGATATATTCAACTGCGATTTTATCGTTTTCATCAACTGCCGGGAAGGATAAAAACGAAGCCGCAGGCCCCGCAGGCAATCGGGACGGAAGTCCGCCGGATCGTCCAAACCCTCGCTCGAAAACTCCAGAAGTAAACTACCGATTTCCGGCAATTCCACCGAATAACCGGCGGACAGCCAGTCGGCAGCCAATTCTCCGGCATTCGTAAACGTATCCACAATATCTCCCGCCGAAAGGACCGACCGTCCGGCAATCTGCCGGACCATCTCCCCGGCATCCTGCCGGCCGGTACAAACCGGCGCAGCATAGTATTTCGGCGGCAACAAACGGTTCTGCGGATTATGCCGCAGCATCCACCTGATTTTCATAGCAGCACCTGCCATCTTCCCTCAATCAATCAGATTCCCCGGGTGTATCCGAAGACACCGGTCTGTTGATCACTTCGAAAGTGATCTCCGATTTTATCCGTTCTTTCATCTTTGCACTCGGCGTAAAAACAATTTTTACACCACGGATCAAAGAAGACGAAAAATCCTCTGCCCGGTCCACTCCTTCGCTGCCGAAGGATATCCGCAATATGCCGAAATCTTCCAACTGCACCGACCGGTTCATCAGCATATAGGTAGGCAATTCATCCAGAAAGTTAGTCAACACATTTTTTACATCCCCGGCCGTGAGCGACGAACGCCCAGCAATCTGACGACAAATCATATCCATCCCGACCACTCCGTCAAGCACCGGCTGACCGTAGAATTTACCCGGTTCATCGGGTTTCTGCGGATTTTTCCGTTGTACGATTTTTACTTTCATAGGTTCAGTTTTTTAAGGTTTATAAAAAATTCCAGCATAGGCAGGTACTACTTATCCTGTAAAACATCCAGAACAGACCCGGCAACAGCTCCCTGGAGATAATATTTTTCCCCTTGCCGAACCGCACTCATACCATCTCTCCAAACAGTGGTTTTGTAATTTTCCCACCATTCCTTCGATACAGGTATGCCTTCACTCCTTGTCCGCATACGATTCAAATCTCCTCTCTCCACTCCGAACAACTCCGTCATCCAATGTTCATAATTTTCCGCCCAATAGACCGCAGAATAACGGCATACGGCCATGGCATAGCGCACGATCTCGCGTTCGGAAGCGGCCAAACGCTCGTCCTGCTCCACCTGTTGTTCCAATCGTCCGACAGCTATAGCAAAATCTTTTGTCCGCTCAGGCGTCACCCGCCGCACCTCCGCTTTCAAACGGCCGATCCATTCCTGCTGTGCAACGGAGAGAAAAGAGAAATCATCGGATACTTCACCATAGGCTTTTGTCCGGACCGGACAGGCACATCCGCACATACGGGCAAAATCGTCGCACATATCCCGGATTTCTTCTGTCGGCGGAAGTTTCCGTGTCCCGCTACGGGTAAACGGAGCCACTTCCAAAATCCGCTCCAAAACATAATCCAATCCTTCGTTATGCAACCGCCCCATACGGTCGTAAACCGATTCTTCCGCAACATTCCCGGCGGGCACACTTTCGCCCGAACAAGCATAACATCCCCACACCAGCAAAATACCGAGGAGGATCTGTCCGTTTTTCAAAAAAGTCGTATTCATTTCAATTTCAATCTTAGCACTTGAAAATTTAGGATAAGTTTATGATATTTTTCCGGTCCGCCCAATAGCCAATATTCTCAAATTGTTCTTAAAATTTCCCATTTTTACGGCATGAAAAAATTGGATATTTTTTCAAAGTGATCTATTTTTAACCAAATGAAAAAAAGACACCTTCCCATATCCGGATATATCTACCTGATGATCATCTTATTATTGCTTCTGGAAGCAGGATGGTTGTATACTCTTTATCGTGCAGAAAGAAGAGATTTCCGATATGTTACAGGAAAGTTTATAGAAGATGCCATAAAAGAAGAAATACATAGCTGCCCCATACAAGATCCAAACGGAATTTGTGATTTAAGTATAAAAGGGCGCCTGATCATGACATATACCTATAAAGGAAAATATTTTCACATAGATACGAATAAACAACTATTTCTTGTTTTTTACAGGCGTAAACTTTACGATTTTAATCGGGAAAGCTGGAATATCGACAGCCTTGCCGCCTGCTTCCGGCATTTTTGCCCCTGGGAAAACCTGCATCCCGTTTTTATCCGGCGGGATGCAACCGGAAAAATCATCGACCGTTATCCGGCGGATTGCCGGAAACCATACCGGCAACCGGACTTTGCCCCTTTCCAATTGGGCAATCTCGAACCCGATACGCTCACGGTCTGGTTCGATTTTCCATTCAATTGCTTTTGGCTACGGCAACGTTATGGTTTGTTGCTTTCCATCATCCCGTTTCTATTCGCACTGTCTTTCGGCCTGCTCATCCTCCGGCGGGAAAAGAGACAGCAACGCAATCACCTCCTGACAGAAAAACAACTTATTTTTATCCACGACCTGAAAACCCCGTTTTGTACCAGCTGCCATATCGAACAACGCCTGCAGCAATCTGCCGGCGAATGGCCGGCAGAAAAAATACACGAAAAACTGAATGTATGCCGCCACCTGCTTTCGACCATCACCGACGAAATGACGCAACTCATCGATCGCTCGGCCGGCTACTGGGGGCCGAGCACAGAAACGGCCAGATTTGCTCTCCGTACTATGCTCGAAGAAGTGGCTGCCCGCTACGGATGCAGGGGCGATTCCTCGCGTATCGCCGTCGACTACCGGCTCGACACACCGATCGTGCAGGGCGATTCCTTCCACTTGTCCCATATTATCGGTAACCTGATCGATAATGCCCTCCGCCATGCCGGCCCCGAAGCTACCATCACCGTCATCTGCGATACCGACCGCCGTGGATGCCTGCGCCTCACGGTAGAGGACAATGGCATCGGTATTCCCCGACACCTGCACCGCCGGATTTTCCGTCCCGGCTTCCGCTCCGCTTCAACAGACAAAAACCACGGGATAGGACTGGCTTATATCCGGAATACCGCCCACCGGATAGGAGCACGGCTCCACCTCGACAGCCGGCCGGGACACGGCAGCCGTTTTATCCTGACGTTCACTCCCGGCCAAAAACACCGTTCCCGGAAGATTCACATATCCCCCCGGTTCTACTCCTGTTTCGTTGTCGCCATAACGCTTGCCGCACTATTCTGGACGGGCAACTTATATATCGCCGACCGGAGAGCCTTCGTCAACGAAGAACTCCCGAACCTCGACGAAGCCATCTTTAAAAACAATACGAGTTCTTTTAAATGGCGGGAAGACACCAACTGTTTCTGCAATGACTTCGAAGCCAAAACCATTACGGTGACACACAACGGTCAGGATACGACCTTGGCCATGGGCACCCAGGTCAATCAATCTCATATATATCAACGTCTGTCTTATGACCTGCGCGACACCACCAACTGGAGTATTGACAGTCTGCTCTCCGCTTACCGGAAGTATTCCGCCAACCGTCTGCCGGTGGTATTCCGGCGCATCGACGCTGCGGGCCGGACGACCGACCGAGCCGGGACAGAGCAACAGGCATTATTTCTCCCGGTAGAGTGTTCGCTACCGCTCGGTTATGTCGAAGGCCACAGGCTGGAGGTACAGCTTGCTTATCCCTGGCTGCGGTTGTTCAGCCGTTACGGATTCGGGCTTTTCCTGGCTCTGACAGGACTGTTGGTAACCATCCGGTTCAACCGGATCGCCACGGGCATGGCCCGGCGCCAGCAAGCTTTCGTACGCTTCCAGCGCAAAGAGGTACAGCTCTTTATCCGTAGCCTGCAACCCCGGCTCCGGGACATCCGTTACCCGCAAACCACCGATCCGGAAATACTCGGCGCAACCCTCAGGAAGAATCTCGGCGTTTACAGGGAATTACTGGATCAAATCAATCTGCTGCTCGAAAAATTCAAAACGATCGAATGGGAATGAAAAGTTGGTATATTCAATTAAAATTTCTAATTTCCCCTCGTCAAACTCATTACTATGGACTGCAAACCGAAACTACTTTATGCCGAAGACAACCGCCTCACCGCAAAGGAAATGACCGAAATTCTGGAAGAAGAAGGTTATGAGGTGGTGACGACATACAGCGGCGACGAAGCCTGGGAGACTTTCGAACGTATTTCTCCCGATCTGGTACTGCTGGACTTCCGGATGCCCGGACTCAACGGCTTGGAAGTATTCGAGCGTATCCGGCAGGTGGATGCGGAAATTCCGGTGCTCATTCTGAGTTCGTATAACGAATATTGTGTCCCGTCGCTGAAAAGCGGCACCGCCGACTTTATCCGCAAAGAAGCCGATATCGCAGAAATCTGTGCCCGCATCGCTGCCGTATGGCAACGCCATGCAGCCGGCCAAACAAACAATTCTCGCGGGGAGACCGCTCTCCGGCTCTCGGACCTCACCACGTTCCGCACCGATAGCTTCACGCTGCGTATCGGCCACAACGTTATTCCCCTGACCGGCGCACTGGGAGAAGTGCTGGAGCTCCTGTGCCGTCCGCCCCGGCAATACCGCACTACCCCGGATATCTGCCGGCAACTCTGGCACAACGACAGCAAAAGCAAAATCACACTGCTACAGAATTATATTTCTCAATTGCGAAAACTGCTCACCGCCGACCCTGCCCTAAAGATCGTCAATCTTTATAATAAAGGATATTATTTACAAATCGACGGAGAATAACCCCCCACCTGCTTCCTTATCGAATATACAGACTACCATTGGAAAGTTCCAGTAAAACCTCACCGCTATATTTCGGATTGCCCACGAATTTCGAGCTGACGGTCGTGTTCCTTTCAGATGCAGGCTTTTGTTCCAATTCCATTCCTCCCGGCAAATCCATTTTCAAAGATTTATTGTGCCGGATATTCAATCGGTAACCGGCATCCTGCATAAAAGTAAAGCCCACTTTTGTAAAAGCACCTTTCAAACGGATTTCGGAAAACAACAGTTGTATATTGCGAACGTTCATCTCTCCCATTTTCATATCCATGTCCATATAACTACCCAAATCCTGCACTTCGTATTTGGTAAAAGACGAACTACCGGTCAATTCTTCTACATCCCCGATTTTCATCGTTCCCCCGGAAGAGCGCAAGTTCAGCTTATCCACCGATTCCAACTCTCCGTCACAAGCATTGGTTTCTAACCGAACATCATCACCGGAAGCAATCCGAATGGTACAATTCCGAAACTCTCCTTTCATCAAAGCCACCTCTTCTACATTGAAAATTCCTTTCTCTTGCTTGATGTACAATTCTCCTCCACTCAAAGCAGTCGCTTTAAAATCCCCGACACGAATATCCGCATTTACCTCACCTGAAAAATTAGTCAGGTATACATTGCCGTTTGTACTGATCAATCTCAACTTGATTCCTTTCGGAACAGATACTTTATAATCGACATTTAATGTCGTGTTGGTCAGAAACTGCTTCAATCCCATGTCTTTCCCGAATTCGGTCTTAAAATTGAGATATTGCCCGGTAATCGTTTCTACTATCTGAATCAATTCGAGTGTTTCATCCGCTTTCACCCCCGATTTAGCAGTCACCTTCATAGCTACAGCTACTTTGATCTCATCTCCATCCACCTGAACAATTTCCATTTTTCCATATTGGTTGGACAACACCAACTCTTCGATTCCGGCTTTAGGATAAGTTTTTTCATATTTTTTCTCACTGGTTTCGGCTTTCGATTGAATTCCCGCAACCAACAGGCACAACACTGCAATTAGCACTTTCATATTCTATCAGATTAAAATTTTGAATTTTCAGCTTCTTCTTCCATTTGTTTGTAACGGGCAGCCAGATAAGCAATCATTTTACTGAACGATTCCATAGCCGCTACCGTTTCCGGATGAATCTCCCGTTTTTGTAATTTCAGCATCAGCTGTCCATACAAACCGTTTAAAGCCAATTCCACATCCGAGACCGTATCGTCCACACCGGCTTTCCTACGAAACTCCACCAAATTTCCGGCCGCCTGGGTCACCAATTGCCGATATCTCCCGTCATGAGCCTGGTGCAACAAGAAAAAATGTAATTCGGTCAGTTCATCCACTGTATTTTTCAGGGCCTGAATATGCCCTTTCTCTTCCACTTTTTCTTTTTGCATAATAGCGATCAGGTTATCATACCAATCATGAATTTCCTTCGAAGTCCGTTCATCCGCCTGGAAACCGGCCACCAGATAACGATCTACCTGCTCCATATCCAGCTTCAAAGCCCGGAGCATATCTTCAAGCTGCCACATATACAAAATATATTCGGCAATATTATTCTTTTTTTTCTCTCTGGCTATTAACACAATACGATCTGGTTTTAATTTATAGGTTACAAGTCGTAATCATCTCCTTCTTTCATTTTATCGATCATCCGGCGATCACGTTTCGTGGGACGCCCTACCCCCCGGGGACGCGATTCAAAGCCATAAACTTTTACCGCATTCAACAAAGCCAAATTTTCAGGTGGAGTCACCTCTTCCACAAAATCAACCGCCAATTGTGCCGACATCCGCTTCGCCGTAAGTGCCTTCACCCGATAATGCCGTTCAATAGGCGGAATCCTTACTTTCACAATCTCGCCTCCCTTCAGTTCACGGGAAGCCTTGACATGTACATCTCCGATGGTAACATGTCCTTTGCCACATTCTTCAGCAGCCAGAGAACGAGTTTTAAATATCCGGACTGCCCAAAGCCATTTATCTATTCTTACTTTCTCCTCCACTATTTCACTAATTAAGCCTTTCCGCCTTTAATTTTTTACTTTCTGTCTGTATTAAAAGTATTCATTGTCCTTATAATACCTTGTAATACAAAACTAGTAATAATTTCTCCACCCCGTTCCAACAAAGCCGGTAATTTTTCAGCTTCTTCGCCCTGCCATGTTCCCAGCACATAATCGATCTGCTGTCCTTTCAGGAAATCATTACCGATACCGAATCTCAAACGGGCATAAGCAGAGGTGCCTAATAAGGCATTGATATTTTTCAAGCCGTTATGTCCTCCGTCACTTCCTTGTGCTCTTAAACGCATCTTCCCGAAAGGTAAGGCCAGGTCGTCGACAATAACCAACAAATCTTCCAGAGCGATCTTTTCTTTTTGCATCCAATAACTGACAGCTTTACCACTCAGGTTCATGTATGTATTGGGTTTCAGCAAGACCAGGGTCCGACCTTTCAATTTCATTTCGCAAACAGCCCCATAACGCATATCTTCAAAAACAGCATTGGACGCTTTAGCAAAAGCGTCCAATACATTAAATCCGATATTATGTCGCGTATCCTGATATTCCGGGCCGATATTTCCTAACCCAACAATAAGATACTTCATAATTTATCTGTTATTTTCCTTCCTGAGCAGCAGCACGGGCAGCACGAGTCAGTTTAATTTGTGCAACAACAACCTCTTTCGCATTTACAATCTCAAAGTTTTCAAAAGACAGGTCTTTCACTTTAATAGATTTTCCTAAGCCCAGATTCGTTACATCCAATACAATTTCTCCCGGCAGATTAGCAGGAATAGCTTTCACTTTCAATTTTCTAACTACCAAAGAAAGTTTACCACCAGCCTGTACACCTTCAGCAAATCCCTGTAATTTAACAGGCACTTCCATTATCACTGGTTTATCTTCGGAGATCTGATAGAAATCCATGTGCAATACACGGTCGCTTACGGGATGGAACTGGATTTCACGCATAACAGCTTCGTAGCTCTGTCCTGCTACATTTACTTTTACGATGTATACAACCGGAGTGTAAAGCAATTTTTGCAAATCTTTTTCAACCACTGAAAAATGTACATTTTCTTTACCACCATAAAGAACACAAGGTACTTTCCCTTCAGCTCTCAGCAGATTAGTCGCTTTTTTACCCAGATCAGTTCTCAATTCTCCCTGTAATTCAAACACTTGCATAATAAATCTTTTTTTGTGCTACTCAGAAACAGATTTCAACTCCGGGGGTATAAGCCAGTCTGTCTCCCCATTACACGATTTCAATTATTCCCCGTAAAATCAGGGGGCAAAGATAGGAAATAAATTTAAATATGAGGTCTCTAACGGATTTGAAAATATAAAAAACAAATAAAAACTTTTTTCTTTCAAATAATGATTATACTTTTGCCCATTATTAATCAATTAAACAAATAAAGAAATGGCTTACGTAATATCTGATGACTGTATTTCATGCGGCACATGTGAAGGAGAATGCCCGGTAGGAGCAATTTCTATGGGTGCTGATCATTATGAAATTGACCCTAATGCATGTACAGATTGTGGTACTTGTGCTGGTGTTTGCCCGGTTGAAGCTATCAAACAGGCTTAAATATTATAACAGCATGAAAAAATAAAGCGGGGCTTTTGCTCCGCTTTATTTATTATAGTCTTACCGACTACTGATCACCTGAGTCATCCTGACATCGTGCACTTCGGTCGGAATCCGGTCTAACAACTGGAAAGCAAAACAAATCCCTATTTTGCAAGCCTTCGTCTGTGACAATATCTTATCATAAAAGCCTTTTCCCCGGCCTAAACGATTCAAAGTCCGGTCAAAAGCGACACCCGGCACCAAAATGACATCGATTTTATTCAAATCGGTAAAAAGCCGGCCGACAGGCTCCGGAATTGCATACCCTTCTCCAGGACATAATTTTTCGCGGCCATCGAAATAACGGATTTCCAATTCATCCCCCTTTACACAAGGTAATAAAATAGTCTTTTCTTCAGCCCATTTACAAACAAAGTCATGTGTAAATACTTCGTCGTCCATCGACCAATAAGCCAGCACTACCCGGGCCCGTTGAAATACCTCATTATGCTCCACCTGTTGCCAAACCGAAGCGGACATTCTTTTCTTATCCTCTAGCGTATACTGCTTTTTTATTTCCCGAATCTGTTTTCTAATCTCTTTTTTTTCCATCACCCTTTTTCTATTTTTACTTTCTACCTTTCATACAGTGCACCCCAATCGGGTATCACTGTATCTAAACGAAATAAATCCAGATCCAAACGTCCGATCTTCGTATCTTTCAATAAATTCCTAACTTCCGGAGCCGGATTTCTCTTACAGCCGGAAAACCAAAAACCAAGAATTATTAGAATTAAAAGAAACTTCAAGGCCATTTTTAATTATTTTGATACTAAAAATCGTAATTTTACGGCAAAGATAAACGAAAAGATAAAAAGGTAATACGATAGTTGCTTAAAGTCGGTAAGAATCTCTGAGACTCAGAACGACTTTTTAACCTGTAATACACTAAATTATGATCATTGCTATACCACAATTAAATTATAAAGCCGGAGATATTCAAGGAAATAGCGAAAAAATCATTTCTGCGATCCAAAAGGCTCAAAATCAAAAAGCAGAACTGATCCTATTCCCGGAACTGGCTGTTTCCGGCGCATTGCCCCAGGATTTACTGGAGAGAGAGGAATTTGTAAATGCCTGTCGTATGGCCGTAGAAAAAATCGCAGCCACATGTACTCAAATTGCAGCTATTGTAGGAGCACCGAATTTGGATAGCGAAAATGGTATTATGTACAACTCAGCCTATTTTATTCAGCATGGGGAAGTGGTAGACGGTGTTCATAAAAACATCCTGAGTGATTATGATATTTTCAGTGAAAGCCGTTATTTTATCGCAGGAGAAGATAATACGCCGATCCGGTATAAAAATCAAAATATACGGATTTTATTCGACGAATACGAATCGGAATACATCGACAAAACAGATAGCTTTGTCATCTTTATCGGTATGACTCCTTTTACTGTCGATAGTAGCCGGGAAAAGCGGAAAGTACTGGCCACTTTGGCTCAAAAATACAATAAAAACCTGATCGCTGTCAATCATGTAGGAAGTTATACTTCTGTACTGTTCGACGGTAATTCAATGGTTTATAACTACAAAGGGAAGAAAGCTTGCCAATTGAACGAATTTGCAGAAGACTTTCAGCTTATCGATACCAATAAATTAGGTACCCCTACACTTCAATCACCTGTTTCTCAAGACCGGATCGCTCTGCTCCATAAAGCATTGGTCTTCGGTATCCGGGATTACTTTGAAAAGAACGGTTTTCAAAAAGCTATCTTAGGCTTATCGGGAGGTATCGATTCCGCCGTAGTCGCTGCTTTGGCTGCCGAAGCTTTAGGAGCACAAAATGTTATGGGACTTTTAATGCCTTCATGTTATTCCACCGAACATTCGGTTCAAGACGCATTAGCGCTGGCAGAAAATATCGGAATGCCCCATGAAACCATTGCCATTAAAGCAATCTACGAACAATATCTGGAAGCCTTACATCCTTTATTCAAAGACCAGCCCTTCAATGTAGCAGAAGAAAATCTTCAGGCTCGTACCCGGGGAATGTTGGTTATGGCCATGTCTAACAAATACGGTTATATTCCCCTGAATACTTCCAATAAAAGTGAAGCAGCTGTCGGATACGGCACGCTTTACGGCGATCTCTGCGGTTCACTGGGTACAATCGGAGACGTTTTTAAAACCGATATCTATGCGTTAGCCCGATATATCAACCGGAATCAGATCATCATTCCGGAAAATACTATACAAAAAGCACCATCAGCCGAATTACGGCCGAATCAAAAAGATCAGGACTCTTTACCGGACTACAACGAATTGGACGGTATCTTAAAACTATACCTGGAGGAAAACCATTCACCGGAAATGATTATAAAGGCAGGTTACCCGAAAGCTACTGTCGAAAAAGTCATTCAAATGGTAAAACGAAATGAATACAAACGAGCTCAATGTCCCCCGATCATCAAAATCTCTAAAAAAGCTTTCGGATACGGTAGAAAATATCCTTTTTAATTATGACCATCATCACTGATAGCGATTTACACGACAGTTTATGCCAAATCTGTATCGAAAGTCCTCATTCCTTACTCTCAGAACTAGGGTATGCGGCAAAACAAAAAATTATCGAAACAACAGTCTGCATTTCCTATAAAAAAGGAGACCTGATTTATCAGGAAGGAGACATGCCGACAGGCTTACATTGTCTTTTGACGGGGAAAGCTAAAATTTATAAAGAGGGCATCGGAGGACGCCAACAAATTGTTCGTATGGCCAAGCCGATCGGTTTTATCGGTTACAGAGCTTTCTTCGCCGAAGAAATACACATCGCTTCGGCTGAAGCTCTTGAAGATTCTATCGTTTGCCGGATTAAAACCGAATTGATCTTAGACATCGTCCGAACGACACCCGACCTGGCCATGAGTATTATCCGCGCACTGGCAACCGACCTCGGTTTTTCGCATCGTCGTACAGTAACCCTCACCCAAAAACATATCCGGGGACGTCTGGCTGAAGCTTTGCTGGTATTAAAGGAAACTTATGGCTACGAAGCCGATGGCTGTACGTTAAAAATTTGTCTCACCCGGGAAGATCTGGCCAACTTGTCCAACATGACCACGGCTAATGCTATCCGTACCCTTTCTAATTTTGCCACAGAAGGTATTGTCGGACTGAACGGCAAAAAAATCAAAATCATAGATAAAGAAAAACTCGAACAAATCAATAATCAGGGGTAAACCCGATCATCTCTATTCTTTTATAACCGATAAAGCAGCAAAAAACCGGACTAGAATAAATAGCTCAAAGGAGATACCCTTCTGAGAATTTAAATCATACAATGAGGTATCTCCGTCTTAAGATCCGCTCTCCTAAAGCTCACGAGCCATTTACAAAAATGGCCCATTTAATCAGCTTAGGCTTCTGCTTTAATCAAGCAATCCTTCTTCTTTCAGAATCTTTTCTAATTTCCGGAAATGTTTTAGTTTCCAATCCGGATCTTCTTCACGAGGATAATCCGGATCTATTATCGGTTGATTCGTTTCAGAAAGAGGCTCGGAAGCTTTATCAAATTCAGCCACTTCCACCTCAAATTCGATCCCTTCCCTCAGATTTCGAAATATACCCACGAAACCATGCTGCATTCCTCCAGCTTCAAGAATAAATTCTTTCCGTACGATGCAAGAAGACAGAGTTACTCCTTCGCCAGGAGTCCCCACTTTATATATTTTATCCATATATTTTACAATCAATCCGATCATAATTTTCCCTCCTCTTCCAATTGCTTTTTAAGTTCGTCATATTCTTTTCTCATTTCTTCCCGATCAGAAGGGAATCTTTCATAATACGGAGAAACTGTATCGATCTCACAAATCCGTACTTTCATCTTATCACTTATTTTAGGTTGTTTCCCGAACCACTTAAGATAATAATGGGAAGAATCCATCCCTCCGACATGCATATAGTTTCCATTAGAATATCCTATACTGATAATAATAGTCACAATATCGTCAGATGCGGCTAAAATAGGAGCTGCATCATTAATACTTATCTCAAAGCCTTTCATGATAATTCATTCTAATTACAGTTCCAAATACCTCCATTATTAATACAAGCCCTTAAACAGGCAGCACATAAAGTATCACCCCACCCATTACTATTAGCTTTTGAATATTTATTATCAGTACTCATACAATCTGTATACTTTTTTGTACATGAGGGGCTCGGATCGGTATCCGACACACAAAGTACAGACATAATCAATGCAACTCCACCAACCATTACCTCCGAAACAGATACAACTATTTCGCCCATTTCAATAAGCGTTCCAACAATATAAGGAGCAACTGCTGAATAAATGCTCCTGCAAGTTCCCCAAAAACCATCACCTCCTGGTTCACTCCTTGTTTTAACCCTTCTCATTCGGAATTTAGTCTGAAGAGTAATAAGCATTTGTCCTATTTATAACACTCCTGGAAAGAAGTAGCGGACAAAATTTTCCGGAATATTTTTTTCGAAAATATAGCAGCCGTAGCGGCTGG
>OGPT01000949.1_pt1 | contig 28645 bp, 23 predicted proteins | sample 1552951 | NCBI WGS metagenome assembly OGPT01 (sample SAMEA2580224, study PRJEB22360) | human gut metagenome | biome: human gut; feature: human-associated habitat; material: faeces | place: Denmark | collected 2008/2010
CTCTTCCGATCTGGCCGTACTGTGGAATGGACACGTGACGAGGTGCGCAAGGCAAAATCTCTGACCGACAAGCCCTTCGGCGTTAACGTTATGCTGATGGCTCCTAACATTGCGGAAATCATTGCTATGCTGTGCGAGGAAAAGGTAGCCTTTGTTACCTTGGGTGCAGGCAACCCGGTACCGCATATTCCTGCTTTTCATGCTGCAGGCATCAAGGTTATTCCTGTAGTGCCTAACGTTAAGCTGGCTAAGCGCATTGAAGCTGCAGGCGCTGACGCTATGGTTATTGAAGGTATGGAGGCCGGTGGTCACATCGGCAAGCAGACTACTATGGCGCTGATGGAAAACGTACTGCCGCAGATTAAATCTGTTCCGGTGCTTGTTGCAGGCGGTATCAGCGACGGCCGTGCGCTGGCTGCAGCTTTGCTGATGGGCGCTGCAGGTGTGCAGATGGGCAGCCGTTTCCTGCTGACTGAGGAATGCCCGGCAAATCCTGCTGCCAAGGAGGCTATTGTCAAAGCAACCGATACTGACAGCGTAGCAACAGGCTATAGCCGTAATCTTGGTGTACGCTGCCTTTCCAACGCCTTTACCGATGCTTATACCGCGCGTGAAATTGCCGGTGCTCCGAATGAAGAGCTGATGGCTATGGGTACAGGCACCAACCGCAAAGGTCTTGTTGAAGGCGACGTTACCAACGGCACTGTTATGTGCGGTCAGAGCCTGAACGTGCTGAATTATATTCTGCCCTGCAAGGATGTTATGGAGCGTATTATTGCCGAAGCCAAAGAGGCTATTGCCAACGTACAGAAAATTGAGCTGTAAAAATTAAAGCAAAAAGCATGCATTGCTGTAAGAAGCGGTGCATGCTTTTTTACTATATTTCATCTGGTCTGTATTTATTCAGCTTATCTGGTTGCATTCTGGGAACAGGCTACTTAATCTTTCTATTACCGCGGCAATTTTATCTGCCTCGATGGCAGCGTAATTGATAACGAGGGTGCAGCCGTCATTTTCTTCGGTATTATGGCTGTAATCGGAATAGAAGGAAAGGCTCATGTCTGCTGCCAGTGCTGCCTTGCGCACTGCTGCTTCCGTCAGTTTGGTGTTGATATGCAGTACAAAATGTGTACCGGCGTTGCGTTCGATTATTTGCGAAACAGCGGCCAGCGGTGAGGCGTGGATGGCTGCCAGAATTTTGTGGCGTTGCTCGCGGTAGTAGTTTTTCATTTTGTTGATATGACGTTCAAAATAGCCTTCGGAAATAAAGCGTGCCAGCGTATACTGCTCAAAGCTGGATACGGTGCAGCTGTAAAAGCTCATGGTCTGCTCATAGCGCTCCAAAAGACGCGGCGGCAGCACCATATAGCTGATGCGCAGCGAGGGCACCAGGCTTTTGGAGAAGGTGTTCATGTAGATGACACGGCTTTGCGTATCCTGCGCGTACAGCGGTAGGATGAAGCGACCGGTGTAACGGAATTCGCTGTCGTAATCATCTTCAATGATATAGCGCTTGCGGATGCGGTTAACCCATTCAAACAGCTCCAGTCTGCGCGTTACGGGCATGACAATGCCGGTGGGGAAGTGGTTGGCGGGGGAAAGGTGCACTACGTCGGCACCGCTTTCCTCCAGCTTGTCAATCATCAGACCGTTGTCGTCAATAGGAATATATTTCCAAGGGTTGCCGAAGCTGGCGGAGATGGAGGCAAATTTTTTGTAGCCCGGTTCTTCAATCGCAAAGGTGCAGGCGTGGCCGAACATCTGCAGCAGGCGGCCGTAAAGATATTCCGTACCGGCACCGATGATAATTTGCGAAGGGTCAACCTGCATAGCGCGGTTGTGTGCCAGATAGTCGGCAATAGCCTTGCGCAGCTCGTAGACGCCTTTGTAGGGAACGGTTTTGAGCAGCTCTTCGTTGTGTACGGAAAGCGTTTCTCGCATCAATCGTGTCCAGGTCGCCAGCGGAAAGTTTTGCAGGCTGATGCGGTTGGCCTTGAAGTCGGCAAAGTATTCGCGCTCCGCTGCCTCCGGCAGCATCGCTGCTGAAGTCTTACGACGCACGCGGTAGCTGCTGACGTCTTCTACGAAGTAGCCTTTCTTTTCGCGCGAGGTGATGTAGCCTTCTACCGCCAGTTGGGCGTAGGCGTTGGCCACGGTGATGATGCCCACGCTCAGATGCTGTGCCAGCGTGCGCTTGGATGGCAGACGTTCGCCTGCCTGCAGTCTGCCGCTGATGATATCCTGACGGATGCATTGATATAAGTAATCATAGAGCGGTGTGCTGCCGCGTTTATCTAAGTCATATGTTAACATAGGTGCTGTTTCTCCTTGGTTCTAAAATATTTTTGCTTTTTGATTCTTTTAATAGAACCATTTTGATTATACAATAGTGACATCGCAAAAACAAGTCCCATCACAACGGCGTGAAGGGCAAGAGCCAAATGAGGAGGATTATCATTATTATGGAAAAAGTAAAATTACAAGCACAATATGGTTTATACATTAACGGAGAGTGGCGCAACGCATCCGACGGCGCAACCTATAATGCAGAAAGCCCTGCCGACGGCAGCCATCTGGCAGTCTGCGCTCAGGGAAGCCGTGAGGATGTAGAGGCAGCCTCCGCAGCAGCCTGGGAAGCCTTCAAAACCTGGAAAAAGACTACTCCGGCACAGCGTGCCGCTCTGCTGAATAAAATTGCTGATATTATTGATGCTAACAAAGAGCATCTGGCAATGGTAGAAAGCATGGATAACGGCAAGCCGATTCGCGAAACCATGAACGTGGATATTCCGATGGCAGCAGAGCATTTCCGTTATTTTGCCGGCTGCATCTTAGCGGAGGAAGGTCAGGCATCCGTACTTAACGAGCAGTTCCTGTCCATTATTCTGCGTGAGCCTATCGGCGTAGTTGGTCAGATTATTCCGTGGAACTTCCCGTTCCTGATGGCAGCGTGGAAGCTGGCGCCGGTGCTGGCAGCAGGCGACTGCACTGTGCTGAAGCCTTCTAAGGAAGCAAGCCTTTCCATTCTGGAATTTGCCCGTCTGATTGACGGCGTACTGCCTGCAGGCGTGTTCAATGTTATTACCGGCGCGGGCAGCAAAACCGGTCAATATATGCTGGAGCACAAGAACTTTGCCAAGCTGGCCTTCACCGGCAGCACCGAGGTTGGCCGCAATGTAGGCCTGGCTGCGGCAGAACGCATTATCCCGGCAACATTGGAGCTGGGCGGCAAGAGTGCCAACATTTATTTCGATGACTGCGACTTTGAGCAGGCCATCGACGGCGCTCAATTAGGTATTCTCTTTAACCAAGGTCAGGTATGCTGCGCCGGCAGCCGTATCTTCGTACAGGATACTATTTATGATAAATTTGTACCGGCCTTAGTCAAAGCCTTCAATAAGGTTAAGGTAGGCCTGCCCTGGCATGATGATACTCAGATGGGTTCCCAGATCAACGAAACCCAGATTAAGAAAATCCTGAGCTATGTTGAAATTGCTAAGCAGGAGGGCGCGACGATTGCCTGCGGCGGTGAACGCTTTACAGAGGGCGAGCTGGCCAAGGGTGCCTTCATGAAGCCGACGCTGATTACCGGCGTAACCAATGATATGCGTGTGGCGCAGGAGGAAATCTTCGGACCTGTTGCCGTTGTTATCAAATTCCACGATGAGGACGAGGTTGTGGCTATGGCCAATGACAGCGAATACGGGCTCGGCGGCGCTGGTTGGACTAAGGATATCAACAAGGCTATCCGTGTAGCACGCAACGTGGAAACCGGTCGTATGTGGGTGAACACCTACAATCAGATTCCTGAGCATTCTCCCTTCGGCGGTTACAAAAGCTCCGGCATCGGCCGTGAAACTCACAAGATGATTTTGAACCACTATACACAAGTGAAAAATATTATGATTAATCTCAGTTATGCTCCTTCTGGGTTTTATCCTCAGGACTGACGATTAATAAACAGGATTATTCCTGATCAGTTGCGCAAAAAAAGCTCCGGCAATTGTCGGAGCTTTTTTGCTGTATGTATTACGCTTTACTTATCCAATTTTGCATTATCCATAAATGCTGTGCCGAATTGCGTATAGTTCATGTCCGCACCGCGCAGGTCAGCGTATTCCAAAAATGCTTTGTCCAGCAGCGCCTTGTCCAGCTTGCTGTTGTTCAAATTGCTGTGGCCCAGCTTGCTGCTGCGCAGGTCTGCTTCCGTCAGGTCGCTGCGCTCCAGATGGGCACTGTACAGGTTAGCGCCATGAAAAATTGCGTTTTTCAGGCTGGCGCGGCGCAGCCAGCTGTAGGGCAGGTTGGCAAAGCTGAAGTCGGCATAGTCGGCCTGTACGCCGTCCATAGAAGCCTCCTGTGCCTTGACCTGCTGCAGATTAGCGTTCAGCAGATGTGCGCCACGCAGCTGGCAGCGGTTAAGATATGCTCCCTGCAGGCTGGCGTTGGTAAAATCACTGCCGGAGGCATTGGCATAGCGGAAGTTAACATATGCCAGATTGGCACCGCGCAGACTGGCGTTGGGCAGCAGTGCGCTTTGGAAGCAGGCATCCTGCAGCTTGGCTTTGTCCAGCTTGGTAGCATCAAGACGTGCTTCCGTAAAATCGGTGTTGGTAAAATCGCGGCCGGATAAATCCATTCCTGATAAATCTGCACCGGAAAGGTCGCCACCGGGGCAGCTTGCTCCGTTCAGTACCGCATTTAAATCACTGTTACTGTAGGCAAGGGCTGTGCTGCTTAAGCTGAGAGCCAGGAGAATAAGCGCAGTCTTGAAAATATTCTTATGCATTTGGGCCTCCTGTATAGCTTGCTGCTTCATCAAACAAAAGCTCCAGCTGCTTGGGATCATCCGGCAGACAGTCGATAATCTTCCAAGGCTTAACCTCGGCAAAATCCTCAGGCTTATAGCCGGAGCCTTCTAAAATAATCAGGCAGGGAGCGCCGATAGCATTGGCACAGCGCACGTCGTTAGGCGTATCGCCAATGAAAATCAGCTCGTTGGGCTTGGCCTCTTCGTTTTGCATATACAGGCGGTGGAAGGCAACCTTAGCCAGCATTTCGCGGTTTTCGCTGATTTCGCCGAAGACGCTGTGTTCATGGTTAAAATATTGGTCCAAACCGAAATGCTGCAGCTTGAGATGGGCGCCGGTGCTGGTGTTGCCGGTAAGCAGGCAGTTGCAGTAACGGCTATCCGGCCGGCAGAAGTATTGCAGCGTTTTCTCCACGTTTTTCAAAACACGGCCCTTGTGCAGCGGCAGCTGCTTGGGCAGCTCCATATGGTAGCGGATAAGCAGGCCTGCTGCTTCGGCACTGTTGCAGCGTCCGCGCAGGCGGGTAACAACGCTTTTGATAATATCCGAGTCAGTGCGTCCTGCCAGGGATTTGTTGAAATCGAAGGCATCGAGAAAATAGTAGTCCTTGATGACCTTAATCATGGCATCCTTGCCGGCGCCGCCGGACAGAATGAGGGTGCCGTCTACATCCCACATTAAATATTTCATGTGTAAAATCTCCTTTGATTTAAGAAAAAACAGGGGCTGTTCATACAACCCCTGGAAAAGTTTATCTGATAGTCCCGTTTAGATGCCACGGGGCTTGAGCATCATTTTTTTCAGTTGAGCGCCGACGTTTTTGGTAACGTTCTGAGTACGGCGGATGAACTTGATGTTGGAGCGGTGGTTAGGCTTCATATCGTATTTGCTGCCGAAATCGCCGCGGTCCAGCAGGGTGATCTTAGCTTTGTCGCAGTCAAAGGCGCTGCGCAGATAACGTGCCATGCCTGCAGGATCCGCATCGTCATAGCAGCTGAAAATATCTGCCGCAATGAAACCGAGCTTAGGATATACATGCAGAGTTACGTGGCCTTGCTTGCAAAGTGCGGAGATAGAATATTCACTCTGACCTTCTTCCTGACAAACAAGCAGCTTGTGGATGTTCAAGCGGTATTCATCGCAGCCTTCCTGCAGCAGAGTCTTTGCCTTCTCGGTATCATTGACTTCGTTTACGCCGCAGTTATACATATCTATGGCTATTAATTTTCCTGTAAATTTTTTGGGTTGCATGTGTAAAACTCCTCATGTTTATAATTACAATAATACAATGCCGGCTCAGGCACAGGATGCTGATTTGCCGGAAACAATATATAGTGCATATCTCATTCAATTATAGCGAAAATTATAATACTTGTAAAGTCAAATTGCTATCCTAATTGAGAAAACTATGTTATAATAATAGCTATAGTTAAAAACATTTGTTTTGTGTGGCGGTGAGAAAATGGAAAAGCTGGAAGCGATAGTTGATGATATAGTGTTTCAAAGCGATGACGGCATGTTCAGCGTGCTGCGTATGGAAAGCAAGGCGCAGGGACGCTTTACTGCTGTTTATCATGGCAATGCGCCGTACATGGGCGAAAATGTGGCTATGGAGGGCAGCTGGATTGAGCATGCGAGATTCGGCAGACAATTTGATATACAGTCACTGCAGGTTTTGCAGCCGACTTCGGTAGCAGGCATTGAACGCTTTCTGGCTTCCGGCGCTGTGAAGGGTGTAGGGCCGGTGACGGCGGCAAGAATTGTGGAGGCCTTCGGAACGGATACGCTGGAAATTTTAGGTAGCTATCCCGAGCGCCTGGCACAGGTACGCGGCATCAGCGCGAAAAAGGCTGCCGCTATTGGTGAATCGTACAGCCAGCTTTCAGGCCTGCGTGAGCTGATGGTGTTCTTGGAAGCGCACGGCGTGAGCAGCGGTTACGCAGCCCGCCTGCAGGCAACCTACGGCGCTACGGCGATTACCCGCATTAAGGAAAATCCCTATAGTCTGGCGGAGGATATTACCGGCATCGGGTTTAAAACTGCGGACAGAATTGCTATGGCTATGGGTATGGAGCATGACTGCGAGGCACGCTTGCGCGCAGGCATTGCTTATGCGCTGACGCAGGCCGCAGGCGTGGGACACACCTGCGTGCCGGAGGAGCTGCTGGTGCGTGAAACGGCAAGAGCATTGGCGGTAGACACTTCCATGGTGCAGGATGTTTTCAGCAGCCTGCTGGAGCAGGATTTACTGCGCACGGAGGAAATGGGCGGCATTCGCCTGATATATCCGGAATATCTGTATACGGCGGAGGTGCAGACCGCACGCCGTCTGCTGAAGCTGCGCGACCAGGCGAAGCCGGTGACGCGCGTGAATGCGGATGAGGTTATTGCCAAATGGGAGCGTGATGCCGGTATTACGCTGGCGGAGGCACAGCGTCAGGCAATTTATGCTTCGCTGGAGCATGGTGTCTTTGTGCTCACCGGCGGTCCCGGTACAGGTAAAACAACTGTTGTCAAAGGCATTCTGAATGTGTTGGAGCAGGCGGGCTGCCGCATTCTGCTGGCCGCGCCTACCGGACGCGCCGCACGCAGACTGGCGGATTCTGCCGGTCATCCTGCAGCAACGGTGCATCGTCTGCTGGAATACCAGCCTACGGGTGACGGCCTGTGCTTCGGCAAGGATGACAGCAATCCGCTGGATGCGGAAGCGATTATTATCGATGAGGCTTCGATGCTCGATATTACTCTGACCTATCATCTGCTTAAGGCAATTCCCGGCGGCTGCCGTCTGATTTTCGTCGGTGACGTGGACCAGCTGCCGTCCGTGGGTGCAGGCTCGGTGCTCAAGGATATGATACGTTCAGATAAGATGCCTGTTGTACGTCTGGAAAATGTTTTCCGTCAGGCAGAGGTAAGTCCGATTGTCCGCAATGCGCATAAGATTAACCGTGGGCAGATGCCGGAGTTTCTTGCCGGTGCCGACAGCGAGTTTGCACTGGAGGAATTTGCCAATGAGCAGGATGCTGCAGAATTTGTAGCGCGTACCTATGCGCAGCTTACGTCCGGCGGTGACTGGCGCAGGGTGCAGGTGCTGTCGCCGATGCACAAGAATCCCTGCGGCGTGCAGAATCTGAATAAGCTGCTGCAGAAATATCTCAATCCGCCGTCTGCAACTAAGCCTGAGGTGAACATACCGGGCAACGTGCTGCGCGTGGGTGATAAGGTGATGCAGATTCGCAATAATTACGAAAAAGATGTTTTCAACGGCGATATCGGCCGTGTAATTAAAATAGACGGAAAAAATGTTACGGTAGCCTTTCCGGAGCGTCCTGAGGGCGATTATGTTACCTACGCTCAGGGTGAGGTGGAGGAGCTGCAGCTAGCCTACGCTATGAGTGTGCATAAGTCGCAGGGCAGCGAATATCCCTATGTTATTTTGCTTATGGTGCAGAGCCATTACATCATGCTGCAGCGCAATCTGCTGTATACGGCTGTGACCAGAGCCAAGGAAAAGGTGCTGATTGTCGGTAGCAAAAACGCGGTGCGTACCGCTGTGGAAAACGACAAGACGAAAAGGCGTTACAGCTTGCTGGCTGAGCGTCTGCAGGAAAGCAGCGAGGTGTTCTGATGCAGCGTTGGTTAAGAGATTTTGCTTATTACGGGCGTGTGGCGAAGGAGCTTATCTTTCCCAGACGCTGCGCTGTGTGTGCGACTAATATTGATAACGGCTACGTTTGTGAGCAGTGCCGCAGGGAATATCTGCTGCAGCGTCAGCTGCCCTGCTGTCCGCGCGAGGAATATCTGGCGGGACAGGCAGCACCATTGCCGACGGACGTTTTATACAGTGCGTTGCTGCTTTATAAATATGAGGGCGTGTTTAAGGATGCGCTGCACAAAATTAAATTTGAGGGTGAGGCAGGCTGGCTGCCGCTATTGCGTGAGGAAGCGGAGCTTGCGTTGCCCGCGGCCAAAATGCGCTGGCTGCAGCAGTTTGACCTTATTACCTGCGTACCGACTGCGCCTGAGCGACGCAGGCAGCGTGGCTTCGATGTGCCGCAGGAGCTGTTTGCGGGCCTCTTGGAGGGACGCAGCGTGGGCATGGAGGTTTTGCTGGAGCGGGTGCGCCATACTCAGCCCTTGTACGAGCTGAAGCCGGAAGAAAGAAAGCAGGAGCTGGCAGGCTGCTTTGCCCTGCTGCCGCATACCAGGGTACGCGGCAAGCATGTACTGCTCTGCGACGATATCTATACTACGGGCAGTACGTTTGCAGAAGCGGCACAGGTGCTGCTGGACGCAGGGGCGGCGCGCGTATCAGCGCTGGCGCTGTGCGCGGCGCAGGCTAACTGGGAGTGACTTTTTCTTGATGCAAAAAATAAAGAATTATTGGCGGCATGAGCCTGTTTTGTGCATAGCGGTTATTTTGGCTGCTGTCAGCAGCCTTTACAGCAGGCCGCAGCTTGCCTATATAGATTTTGACGTGTTGGCGATACTGCTTTCGCTGATGCTGGTGGTAGCGGAGCTGAAGGAGATACGCTTTCTGGACTGGCTGGCGGTAGAGCTGCTCAATAAATGCCGCAGCAAGCGTCAGCTGGAGCTGGTGCTGCTGGCAGTTACCTATGTCAGCTCGATGTTCGTGACGAATGACGTGGCTTTACTGACCTTTGTGCCGTTGGCGCTGGTTATCGGAAAAACCTTGAAAATGGATATGGAGCGGATTATTATCCTGCAGACGCTAGCTGCCAATCTCGGAAGTATGCTGACGCCGCCCGGTAATCCGCAGAATTTGTTTTTATACGCGCATTATGCTTATACCGCCGGCAGCTTTTTCGCCGTAATGGCTGTGCCGGGAATAATTTCGTTGGCGTATTTACTGCTGTTGTTATTTCATGGCAAGGACAGCGTGCTGAAGCTGGAGCTGCCTAAGCTGCAGCAGCCTCCCAAGGGAATATTGCTGCTCTTTTTGGGACTTTTGCTGTTGAACATCGGTGCTGTGCTGCATTGGTTCGACAAGCTGTGGGCCTTGCTGCTGACAGCAGGCGTAGTGGCCTTGTGCGACTGGCGTCGCCTGCGTGAGGTGGATTACAGTCTGCTCGTGACCTTCGCCGGTTTCTTTGTATTCATCGGCAACATCAGCCACAGTCCTGCGGTAAGCTATTTGCAGCAGTCGCTGATGGGCAGTGCGGCAGGAACATATTTAACCGGACTGCTGGCCAGCCAGTTCCTCAGCAATGTGCCGGCGGCTATGCTGTTGGCAGGCTTGACTAAGGAAGCAGACGCGCTGCTTTTAGGCGTTAACATCGGTGGCTTGGGGACGATGATTGCTTCGATGGCGAGCGTGATTTCCTACAAATTATATGCTGCAGAGCATCCGTCGCAGGCAGGAAAATATGTAAGAACTTTTTTGTACTACAATTTTCTGGGCCTGCTGCTGATAGGAGGAGCGGTTTACTTCCTTCTGTGAGCAGGGAAATGCTTTGCGGCATTTCTTTTAGCGTAATGGTAAACCAATAGTATGTAATAAGTTGACTATTTACATCACTTGCATTATAATAAAGCACGTGAAGCAGATAACGATAAGCTGCTTAGATGAAAGGAAAATGCAAAAATGTTAGAGCTTGCACATAAGCTGGCGGACAGCGATGCCAAATTCTTCGGCGGCTGGGTGCTGGCAGGAGCAGAGGCACATATTCATCAGCCTGCTGAGGCTATGGCGAATCAGGTGCTGCTGGCGAAGGAACGCAAATCAATCATCCGCGTAGCGGGAACTGCGGCAGACGGCAGTTTGGCTAAGGAGCTGCGGGTATTTTTGGTACTGCCTAAGCATAAATTAGGCACGAAGCCGCTGGAGCCGGAGGCAATTAAAGGCGATTTGCTGACAGAGCACACCTTTACAACACAGGAAATAGCAGACTATGTTGCCTATACCGGTGACGAAAACGTCATTCATAAGGGCGAGCATCCCATCGTTCCGGGGCTGTGTATGGCTGCCTGGCTGCAGCGAGAGCTGGCACTGGAAACACTGGACTGGCGCATTACCTTTGTCGCTCCTGTTTACGCAGGCGACGAGCTGTGCATCTACAGGACAGAAGGTCAGCTTGCTGCTTATGTGGGAGCAATAAATGTTTTTGTGATTAAAGAATTATAGTAAGGCTGGTGTATGAAAATGACAACTTCTGGTACAGAAATCAATAAGAATCATAGAGGAGCAAGTGTCAACAAGACTGCGGAAATGACGAGAATGGCGCTGATGGTAGCAATGAACTGCGTATCCGCTTATATCATTATTCCGCTGCCTTTTTCGCTTTCTCCGATTGCATTGCAGACTTTGATTGTAAATCTTACAGGCTATGTGCTGAACGCTAAGCAGGCCTTTATGACCATGCTGGTTTATCTGCTGGTAGGTTTGGCAGGCGTGCCTGTATTTACCGGCGGCAGTGCGGGACCGGGCAAGCTGTTTGGTCCTACCGGCGGTTACATCATCGGCTTTTTGTTTACCGCTGTGTTCCTGGCATATTTCAGAGGCGAAAAATACAGCTTCAAGCGTTACGCTTTGCTTGGCTGCGTTATCGGTATTCCGCTGATTTATGTGTTTGGCGTTGTGCAGCTGAAGCTGATTACAGGTATGGGCTGGGATAAGGCAATTATGACCGGCGCTCTGCCCTTCATTCCGCTGGATATTGTTAAATGCTTGGCTGCTGCCGTAATTGCCTATCCAATTAACCGTATTTTTGCCAACAACAGATAAATAAGGTATAATTTTAGAGCTGTCAGCTATTTGCCGCAAGGCAGGTGGCAGGCAGCTTTTTTCGGATATAGAGGTGTTAAGATGGAAAATGCATATATTTTAGGTGGCCTGCGCAGCTACGTAGGCGTAGTCAACGGTATGTATCGTCATATCCCGGCGGAGGTGCTGGGTGCGGAGGTGCTTAAGCAGGTGATGGAAAAATATCAGCTGAGCGCGCCCGATTATATTATTGCCGGCAACGGTGTGGGCGCCGGCGGCAATATTGCGCGCCTGATGGCTTTAACGGCAGGCGTAGATATTTCGGTGCCGGCCTTTACGGTGGACGTACAATGCGGCAGCGGGCTGGAAAGTATTGCTGTTGCCGCAGCAAAGATTAACAGCGGCGAGGCTGATGTAATTATTGCCGGCGGCTTTGAAAGCAGCTCTACGCAGCCAAGACGCGGCTATAATCCCAATCACCCGGATTATGCAGGCGACGACTGGTACAGCGTAGCCAAGTTTATGCCGGGAATTCACCGCGAAACGGTAATGCTGGAGGGTGCGGAGCTTGCTGCCAAGCGCGAAGGCATTACTAAAGAAGAAATGGACAGCTGGGTATTGCGCAGCCATGCACTCGCAACGCAGGCGCGCGAGCAGGGACTGCTGCAGAATATTATCGCTCCGGTCTGCGGTGCTGTGAAGGATGAAGGCATCAGACCGCGCATGAGCCAGCGTCTGCTCGACCGAATGCCCAAGGTGCTGGAGGGCGGCGAATTTATTACGGCGGCCAATTCCTGCCTCATTAACGATGGTGCGGCCTTTGTGGTGCTGTGCTCGCAAAAATATCTGCAGGAGCACGGCTTAAAGGCGCAGGCCAGGGTGCTGGGCAGCGCAGCCTGCGGCGGCGACCCCTTGGTAAGTCCGCGTACTGCAATTACTGCGCTGCAAAAGCTGTTGGCTAAGCATGGCCTGCAGGAGCAGGATATCGCAGACTTTGAGCTGAACGAAGCCTTCGCCGTAATTGATGTGCTGTTTGCCCGCAGCTTTCCGCACAGCACTGATAAATACAATGTGTTCGGCGGGGCGCTGGCCTACGGTCATCCCTATGGTGCCAGCGGCGGCATAATTACGCTGCATCTGTTGGAGGCACTGAAGCAGAAGGGCGGACGCTACGGCGCCGCCAGCGTAGCAGCAGCAGGCGGCGTAGGTACGGCGCTGCTGCTGGAAAGAGTGGAGTGAAGCAAATGGATTACTTGACCTTAATCGCACAACAAAAACAGGACAAGCTCGCTCTTGTAGAGGACGAAGAAGAGTATACCTATGCCAGACTGGCGCAGGAGGCGCGCAGGCTGCGCAGTAAAGCGGATTTTGGCGCTCCGGCAATTTTTATCCACGAAAACAGCATTGCCCGTCAGTTAATCAGCTTTTTGGCCTACAGCGGTACCAAAACTGTGCCTATTATTGCTACTGAAGTAAGCAAAAAGCAGCAGTTTTGCTGCGACGATATTCCGCAAGCGGCCTGCATGGGCGTTATGACCAGCGGCAGCACCGGCAAAAGCAAGCTGTTGTGGCGCAGCTATCATAGCTGGGCGGACTTTTTCCCGGAACAGAATCGTGTTTTCGGCGTTGATGAGCAGACAGTGATTTTTTGTCAGGGAAGCCTGGCCTTTACCGGCAACCTTAATATTTATATGGGCGTGCTGGCGGCAGGCGGTACGCTGGTAGTGACGGAGCGCTTCCGTCCGCGCCATTGGCTGCAGCTGATGCAGCGCTATGCGGTGAACGCAATTTACCTGATTCCGTCCAAGCTGCTGCTGCTGCCAAAATTTTTGCGTGAGCCTGATGTGCGTGTGCGCAGTATCATCAGCGGCTCGCAGAGCATGGGCAGGCAGGAGGCGGACAAGCTGCTGCAGGTATTCCCCAATGCTGATATCACGCTGTACTACGGTGCCAGCGAGCTGAATTACATTACCTACATCAAGGCCGAAGAAATGACGGATGACCGCACGCTTATCGGACGTCCGTTCAAGGGCGTGCAGGTGAGCGTTTGTAATGAAGAAATTTTCATTGATACGCCTTATCATGTAGAGGAAATTTCGTTGCCGTTTTCCCTGAAGGACAGGGGACATCTGGATGCGGAAGGACGCTTGCACTTTTTGGGGCGCACGGATGATATTGTGAGCGTCAACGGACGCAAGGTTTCTGCTGTCAAGGTGTGCGCTGCACTTACTGAGCTGGAGGGCATTGAAGAGGCTGCAGTCATCTGCCGTCATGTGGACGATGCCGATGTGCTTATTGCTTTTGTGGGGGCGGCGCGTGAATACGGCAAGCAGGAGCTGGTTAAGTTGCTGCGGCAAACCTTAGAGGATTACGAGCTGCCCAAGCAGTTTGTTTTTATGGAACAGCTGCCGCATAACGAAAGCGGTAAGGTGGATAAATTGGCGCTAAAAAAATTGTACTTATAGTGATTTTCGAGATATAAAATAAACCGTCGTCGGAAGGTGTTGGATTGCAGATTCTGACGGCGGTTTTTGTGTTTAAGTTTAATAAAATGTTCCGCTTACTTTTTTAGGGTAGGCGGGGCATTTTCCTTTCCTATAAAAAGAGGCTGCCGTACTTTGTGTACGACAGCCCCTGTGCCATATGATTAGTTATTTAGTATATTGCTTGTATATACTATTTACTGCTGTGCATATGGAAATTGCATCACAAGTCTTTCTTGCAGAACGCGGGTGAGGCTTTCAATATTAGCACTCAGCTTTTCTATTCTGCATTCCATACGGACCAGAAGATACGAGCTGATGAGCATGGGAAAGCCATAATCCGCTACTGCGGAGAGAAGTCTGTCAAATTCCATGAGGATAACTCCTTAGTCGCTGTAGATTGCCTCCTTCCGCTATGTGCCCCCCTTAGTCGCTGTAGACCGCCCCCTTCCGCCTCACTGCGTTCGGCACCTTCCCCGAGGGGAAGACAAGATGGTAGTGGTACGCTAACTTTCTTGGTTCCCCCTTGGGGGACAAGGTGAATTGCCCGTAGGGCAAGAGAGGGCGCCTTGGGGCGACTAAAGGGGGTAGCTAAGATAGCGAACTGACGGAAGGGTTGAGAAAGATAAAAGTTCGGTAGCACAACCCTCAGTCAAAATCACTGGCGTGATTTTGCCAGCTCCCTTTCAGGGAGCATATATGGGTTAGTGGTGGTTTTAAGAATTACGTTTCGCAAGTAGTTTATATCTCCCCTGAAAGGGGAGGTGGCTACGAGCGTTAGCGAGTAGACGGAAGGGTTGTGACGAAAAGCCTTACGCTTCCGCCAGCTCGCTCTTTTCGGTCAGCTCAATGTCCTTGAAGCCTTTGTTCATCAGACCGCCGAGGGCAGTGCCTGCCTCGTACACCTTTTCCAGTGCAGCGTCAGTCTTGATGCCGTTGAAGTTTTTCGCATTATACTTGGTAGTGCCGTCGGCACCGGTGCCATCTTCAACGTTGATTACCAGAGTGCGTTTCAAAATTTCCTGATTGATTTGTGCCATAGATTAAAACTCCTTTCGATGATGAAAAAAATGATGGGTAGATGATTTGCAGCATTTACGCCGCCAACAGCTCAGGCTGCTCTACTTCAGCTTCATGCGGCTGCAGCAGCTTGTCCCTGAGCATACTGTGCAAATACGCCAAAGCTTTTTTTCGCAGCAGCACGCCTCCCGGGCGCAGGACCCTCGTTTCCGGCATGCCTTCGAGCATGTACAAATCCCAGCGCATATCGGGATCACCTTGACCGGGACCATATTGGTCGCGACTGGCTGCTTCGGCATGAGTCAGAACTGTATCATTATTGATTTCCAGTTCCAGCTCGTGACACAGGATAGCGACTACAATCGCCATCTGTTCCACCTGCAGCATCGTCGGTGGATATGCGCCAAACACAGGATTGCATTTGTAGGCAAGGATTGCATCCTTAGCGCAACAGAGAGTGATGCCAACGGAGCGACTGTTGCGACGCCAGGTGTGCGATTTATATTCGCGCAGCATGTTGCAGGTGAGATAAAGCTCGCCCTGCTCGCCGATGTTGATGTGGTAATCATCAAAAACCTGGTCGTAGGTTCCTGCCGTCCAATGCAGATAGATGTGAGTGATACCGCCTTTGGCATTTCTAGCCAAGATTCGCAGCTGTTCATGATTAATTCTGCGGGGATTTGTTACAAGCATATATCAAAAAGCTCCTTTGTATTTTTTCTCCCATGAGCTTACTTGCTTATCCGGAATCAGCTTTTGGCAAGAGGCGGGAGTGGGGTGTTTTTGCCTCTCACTATACTAATGGCTTTTTTTTGCGTTTTTTTCACCCCCTTTTATAAAAAATTTTAAATTATTTTTTGAGCATCTCCCGGTCATGCTTTTTTATAATCAGCATAATGCTTTTGAAAATTTTTTAAATTTTTTTCGCTTAGGGGGTGAAAATTTTGCGATTTTTAGCCATTAGTATAATGAGTTTTCTTTTTTCTCTCTTTCTTTTTTATAATTTTTTCTTTCTGTCTTTATTTCTTTTGCCATGATCATAACTACTAGCGTAGCTAGTAGTATCCTTGTACTTTAGAGTACTACCTAAAGGATAGACGTAAAGTACGGTAGTAGTAGAGCCTAGGGGAGACGCCCGATTTTAGACTGAGAAGCTTAAAAACCCTTAACTCCAGACAAAAATAGCAAGCCAAATCCCTAATCCTTGACAAAAGAAAAGGAGCAAGCCCCACTTCCTTGACAGTACTTTCTTTTTAGCAGCACCGCAATATAAAAAGCGTTCCACCCAAAGTAGGGCAGAACGCCTGGAATTTAAGCAATTAGAGTTTTTATTTTATTTAGGCCGTTTGCACGATGCTTGTAGGCTGTTTTTACACTGCACTTATGCTTTCTGCAAAATATTTTGTAATCAACATCTTGCAAAACAAGCTTGTTAACAGCAGTAAATTGCTCTTGTGTGAGCTTTTGCATAGTTTCGGACAATAGCTGATTATGAACCAGCTGATCAATGTCATTCTTTTTGTCCGCAATCTGCATTTCTTCACCGTCTTCCTCCGCATCCAGATAATAGCAATCCTTGACAGATTTTCCGCGTGTAGCCTTATGCAGCAGTCCAAAATGGACATGGTACTGCAAAAGTCCCGGCAGATGCCCAAAGTCCCGGTCCTTATAACTTTTGATTTTCTCTAAAAAGATTAACCAGGCAATATTGATGGCGTCCTCGCCCAAGGCTTTACGGATTTCGTAGCGATAGGCCTCCTTGTAGATTAAGGGCTTAAAGGCGGTGCATAATTGGTCAATCGCCTGGCTGTTGCCTTTTTGGGCGCTGATAACCAGCTCTTTAAAATCTGTGAGAGTGAAGGTGTACTTTCCATTTTGGCAGTCTGTCTGCTCGGAGCCTTCTGGCACGCAGCAGATTGTCTGTTCTGTACCGTCGGGCAAGCAGGAAAGCTCCTGCTCAGTGTCTTCTTGCATTTCACATTTTTGTTTGGTTATTTTTTCCAGTTCCTTTCCGTGGCGGTCGCAATGCCGCGTATGACAGAATTCTGTACTGTACTACATCAAGCTTGATGGGGTTATTATAGCACAGAAAATTGGTAAGTTTCTTATTTGAGCATAATAATGCGCAAAAACGTTTTGACTAGTCTTTTTGTAATAATCTGTTAGCAAAATAGTAATATTTTGAGGTGACAGTATGAGAAAAAGACTTAGAAATTTGTATTCTGAAGAGCTGGTGGATTCGGATTATTTGCCAGAACTGGTTGAACTGGGAGTGCTTATAGGATCGCATAGAACGGCATCAGGGATAAATCAGGAAGAGTTTGCCAGGATGATTGGGGTGTCGCGACGGACGATGACTAAGATTGAAAATGGCAGGCAGTCTTTGAGTTTTGTTGCTTTTTTGAGGATTGCTGCTGTGCTGGAGATGCGACCGGAGTATTTGCTGCAGGAGTTGGCGAGGGTGACACAGAGGAAGTGGAGTACGAAGGGGGAGGATTGAGGGAGAGGTGGCTTGTTAGAACATAAGTTAAACTGATAATTTAGGTTGAGTGCTTTTGACAGAGCACTATTATTTTTTAATTCGCAGCCAAATGGACATTTGGTTGCGGGGGGGAGAAACGGTGATATAATAACGTTATAGCTATTCTTGAAATTTTATTTGGATAGGAGAGTGTGTTTATGTATTGTAAAGTTTGTGGAGAGAATCTTAAACCAGATGCTAAGTTTTGTGAAAATTGCGGAACGAAAGTAAAAAAAGAGACAGATGCTATTCCTAAGACTGATATAAAAAAGAGTACAGAACCTGTAAAACCAAAAGTAAAGTTAGAAGAAACAAAAACTTCAAAAAAGCAAACTATTATTGGTGTAATTGTTTCTCTAGCATTTATTGGTCTAATTTTTACTGCTACAAGTAGCGATACACAGAAAGAGGCTAACAAACAGATAACGGTTAATAAGAAAATTACAACTGCTATACCGAAAGAACATAGGGAGTTTTTGGCTAAAATTGGTTTAAAAGTTCCTACTGATGATCAAATTAGCTTTACTGATGAAAATGGAAAATTGCATTACTATAGAATTCCGTACCAAGATGGTGAACAGGGAGATACTATGGTATTCGTTAATAATAAAGGAGCTATTGATAAAGTAAACGTATCCCATAAAGCTGAAAATTGCAATGGGTCATTTGATTTAGTTGAAAATGGAAAGGTTCTTGGTACATATAGTGATAAATTGGCTGAACATAAATTAGCAGATGCCAAGGCTGAACAAGAAGCTAAGGCTAGGGAAGCTCAACAAGCCGCTGAAGCAGCGGAAGGAGAAGCAACAGCGAGAAAATTTGCTAATTATTTAGGATGTACGCCAGAAGAATTCAAAGAGCATTTTTGCCCTATGTTTACTGCTGGCTTTGAAAGAGGTAGATTGGATACATGGTATAATGATAGTTCTTCAACTTCAATCAATACATATGGAAAGCGTACACAATATGTTCTGCATTTAGTAGGTCGTGGTAAAAATGGCAATAGAGTTTACGTGAATGTATATGAGTATTCGGACAGACCTGGGAAATATGATATTCATGTTATGAATACTTCTCATGAATAATTTAGCAAGGAGGAATTTAGATGCCTTTTTGGGATACTGATTACAAAAAAGAAATGATAAAAAGTAAGGCTGCAAAGGAAGCTGCTGAACAAAAAGCAGCTGAGGCTAAACAAAGAGCAGCCGAATATCGGCAAAAGGTTAATGCCGTAATTGTTACGACTGGTGATTTAAAAGAGGATTATGAAATTATTGGTCCCGTATATTTTCAGGTTTCTAACAAAGGGTTATTTAGTAGTACCTTGAGTGATCTTGTCAATAAGTATAGCGCTGAAATTGAAGATATGAAGAACCATGCTTTAATGTCTGAGAGAAGGAGCGATTGGGGGTTCTTATGGGGAGAATATTCTGTCGGTCAGAATGATTTTGAAAAAGCATTTTTTGTTGCTACACAAGAATTAAAGAAAAGAGCAGTAATGCTTGGCGGAGATGCCGTTGTTTCTATGCGTCAGGATATAGATCTTGATACTAGTGGATTTCAATATTTTTATTTGCAGATGTATGGAACTGTTGTGAAAAGAATAAATGGGTAAAATTGTTTATTTCCCCAGCTTTACTCTCGCGTAAGGCTGGGGAGATTGTTGTAAAAACAAAAAACATACAACACAAACTTCACAGCTTGTTCGTTGTATGTTTAGATTCGGTATGATAAAATACTATGCAAGACGACCGTGTTACAGGGTGGCATTGCCAAAATTCTTAGGAATGGAGGTGATGTCTATGGTATATTTCAGTTTTCAGGACTTAATGTCCTTTGGAATTTTTATCGTAGCGTTGCTGACGTTCATTTTTCAGAACCGAAAGTAATAAGACAGTTACGGACATAGAAAAACCACTCCTGAACTTTGACCGGTAACGGAGTGGCTTTTCTACTCTTTTTTCGGGCAACCCACCTTGTGGGCGGTTGTCTTTCTTGCTTATAATATAACATAAAGAGGCGTTTTTCGCAAGCGAGTGTTTGTGACGTTTTGGTTAAAGACTGAAGTTCAAATAATTTATGTTAACAGAGCAGGATTAAGAATAATTCTGCGACTGGATTGTTAACATATGACTTTAGCAGTAAGAAGTCTGAAGATGTGTATTATAAAATTTTGGCAGTGCAAGGCTCTTCACTCCTTGACTTATCACATTGTCTAATGTATAATATTAGCGTTTATTGATATTTGCTAACGCGATGAAAAAGACAGTAGCTTGCGGCGCAGGTTAAGCGAGCCGGGGGATGGTGCAAGCCCGGACGAAGTAAAGCAGGTGAAAATCACTTTGGAGCGGGTGCGGCGAAGCTTAGTAGCTGCATACGGGAGCGCCCGATATTGCGCACACGAGTGGCGTGCAGCAAAGGCTGTCGTCATGAGGGTGGTACCACGGAGTACACGTTTGATAATGATGCATGATACGTAAGCGTATTAATCGTTGTTAGGCTACAGCTTCGTCCCTTATCTGAGGGACGAAGCTTTTTTATATTGCTATATTTTTTTGTTTAATAAAATTGGAGGTTATTAGTAATGGACTATGGTAAAACACTGAATCTGCCCGAAACAGAGTTCCCTATGCGTGCAGGTCTGCCGCAACGCGAACCTGATTTCCTGAAATTCTGGGAAGAAAACGATATTTATGGCAAAAAGCAGGCTCTGCATGCAGGCCACAAGAAATTTGTTCTGCATGACGGCCCTCCGTATGCAAACGGCAAAATCCACATGGGTCATGCCCTGAACAAAATCTTAAAGGATATCATCATGAAATACAAATATGCTCGTGGCTTCGACACCCCGTATGTTCCCGGCTGGGATACCCACGGCATGCCGATTGAGCACGCTGCTATCAAAGAGCTGGGCCTGAACCGCAATGAGCTGGATCCGCTGACTCTGCGCCGCAAATGCCATGACTTCGCTCTGCAATGGGTTGATATCCAACGCGAAGACTTCAAACGTCTGGGCGTTCTGGGTGACTGGGAAAACCCGTACATCACTCTGCATCACAGCTTTGAAGCTGAGCAAATCCGTGTATTCGGCACTATGGCTAACAAAGGCTATATCTATAAAGGCAAAAAGACCGTTTACTGGTGCCCGCACTGCGAAACCGCTCTGGCTGAAGCAGAAATCGAATACGGCGAACAAAAAACTCCGACTATCTTCGTAAAAATGCCGCTGGTAAAAGACAACGGCCAAACTCCGGAAGCTGCTAAAGGCAAAAAAGCTTACATGGTAATTTGGACCACCACCCCGTGGACCATGCCTGCCAACGTTGCTGTTGCTCTGAACCCTGCTCTGGAATATGCCTGGGTTGAATGCGAAGGCGAAGTTCTCTTCATGGCAAAAGACCTGCTGGCTCAGGTTGGCGCTGTCTGCCACAAGGACCTCAGCAATATCCTTGGCACTACTCTTGGTAAAGATATGGAATTCGCTGAATGCGTGCATCCGTTCCCTGAATACAACAACCGCCGCTCTCTCGTAGTTATGGCTGACTATGTAACTACCGAAGCCGGTACCGGTTGCGTACATACCGCTCCCGGTCATGGCGATGTCGACTTTGAAACCGGCCTGAAATACAAGCTGCCGATTCTCTGCCCTGTTGATTCCCAAGGCAAGCTGACCGAAGAAGCCGGCGAACGCTTCAAGGGCATGTTTGTATTCGACGCTAATATCCCGGTACTGAAATATCTGGCTGAGCTGAACTGCCTGCTGGGCAAAGAAAACATTAAGCACCAATACGCACACTGCTGGCGCTGCAAAAACCCGATTATCTTCCGCGCAACCTCTCAATGGTTCGCTTCTATCGACGGCTTCCGTGATGAAGCACTGAAATCTATCGACGATGTACAGTGGATTCCTTCCTGGGGCCAACAACGTATCCATAACATGGTAAGCGACCGTCACGACTGGTGCATCAGCCGTCAGCGTGTATGGGGCGTTCCTATCCCGGTATTCTACTGCGATAACTGCGGCGAGCATCTGATTAACGAAGCTACCATCGACTCCGTTGCCAACTGGTTCGAAAAAGAAGGCAGCGATGCATGGTGGGCTCACACTGCAGAAGAGCTGCTGCCGGAAGGCACTGTTTGCCCGAAATGCGGCGGCAAGCACTTCCATAAGGAAAGCGATATCATGGACGTATGGTTCGACAGCGGTTCTTCTCACATGGCTGTTGCCGCAAAACGTCCGGAACTGTCCTGGCCGGTTGCTATGTACCTCGAAGGCAGTGACCAGCATCGTGGCTGGTTCCAGTCCTCTCTGCTGACTTCCGTTGCTGTTGCAGGCCGTGCTCCGTACGAATCCGTACTGACTCATGGCTATGTAGTTGACGGCGATGGCCGCAAGATGTCCAAATCCGTAGGTAACGTTATCGTTCCGCAGGACGTAATCAAACAATACGGTGCTGATATCATCCGCCTGTGGACTGCTTCCTCCGATTATAAGGCAGATATCCGTATCTCCCCGAAAATCCTGAAGCAGCTGGCTGAGGTTTACCGCAAAATCCGTAACACCATCCGTTACATCCTTGGCAACACCAACGATTTCAACTATGAAACCGATGCAGTTCCGTTCAACGAAATGCTGGAGCTTGACCAATGGGCTCTGATGCATCTGCAGCTGCTGAAGAAGGAAGTTACCGCTGCTTACGAAAGCTATGATTTCCATGTACTGTATCATGCAATCCACAACTTCTGCACCGTTGAAATGTCCAGCTTCTATCTGGATATCCTCAAGGACCGCCTGTATGCTTACAAGGCAGACAGCAAAGAGCGTCGTAGCGCACAAACCGCTATGCATGAAATCCTTATGGATCTCATCGTTATGCTTTCCCCGGTACTGAGCTTCACGATGGAAGAGGTATGGCAGTTCATGAAGAAACCTGCTAATGCTCCGGAATCCGTACAAATGCTGCCCTGGCCGGAAGTTAAGGAAGAATACATCAACGAAGAGCTGGAAACCAAATGGGATAACTTCATTGAAATCCGCAGCGAAATCACCAAGGTGCTGGAGCTGGCTCGTCGTAACAAACAAATCGGTCACTCCCTGGACGCTAAGGTTGAGTTGCACGCCGAAGGCGAAGCACTGGCTATCCTGAAATCCGTAGAAAAAGATCTGGCAACTCTGCTGATCGTTTCTCAGGCTGTTATTGTTGAAGGCGCTGCCGAAGGTGCTGAAGCAACCGGCCGCGAGGACCTGAAGGTTACCGTTGCTGCTGCCGAAGGCCACAAATGCGAGCGTTGCTGGATTTACAGCGACGAGGTTGGTCAGGACGCTGAGCATCCGACTCTGTGCAAACGCTGCGCTGAAGCAGTTAAAGATTGAGTATAAGGCATCATCTTTGCATAAGGCTGTAGTCAACATAAAATAAAAGCTTAAAGCCGTCGTATCATGTGAATTTTTGCTGATACGGCGGCTTTTTTGCTACAAATTTTACAAAAAATTATTTTGCTTTATTGTCTATCTATGGTACAATACTGTTAATATTATATATTTTACGGAGGTGAAACTGTTTTTCTGCAATCTGCAGGATTACAGAGATTTTTGGACTATCTCATATGTTTGTTTAATGTTATAGCGATTTTATTTTTGGTGGCGCTGAACGGCTTTTTCGTTGCTTCAGAGTTTTCTATCGTCAAGGTACGCCCTTCGCGTCTTGATGCGCTGATTAAGGAAGGCAATACTCGGGCAGAAAGTGCTAAGCAGGTTACGGAGCATCTTGATGCCTATCTTTCGGTTACGCAGCTGGGTATAACCATTGCTTCGCTGGGCTTAGGCTGGATTGGCGAGCCGACGGTGGCGAAGCTGATGCATCCTGTATTTAACCTGCTGCAGCTGCCGCCGCAAGTTGAGCATACAATAGCCTTTGTTGTCGGCTTCGGTGTTATCACCGCTTTGCATATTGTTTTAGGCGAGCTGGTGCCTAAATCATTGTCTATTCAAAAGACTGAGCAGATTGTTCTGTTTGTGGCAACGCCGCTGATTTTGTTTGATAAGCTGATGTATCCGGCGGTGTGGTTCCTCAATCACGTTGCCAACTGGGTGTTGCACAAATTGGGCGTTGAGGCTGCAAGCGAGGCGGAAGAGGCGCATAATGAGGACGAAATCCGCATACTGATGGAAGAAAGCCATAAGCATGGCTATATTGATAAAACAGAGCTTACGTATCTAGATAATGTCTTTGATTTTTCCGACCGTCGCGCCAGCGACATCATGGTTCCGCGTACTGATATGATCTGCCTGTATCTGGAGGATTCCTGGGAGGATAATATCAAGACGGCGCTGGAGGAGCGCATGACGCGTTATCCTATCTGTGATGAGGACAAGGACCACATTATCGGCTTTTTGCATATCAAGGATTTGCTGCGCAGCTTAAATGCCGGCGAGCGTCCTGATTTGCGCAGTCTGGCGCGTAAGGTGCTGCTGGTGCCGGAATCTCTGCCTATCAGCAAGCTGCTGCGCATCCTGCAGAAGCATCGCAGCCAGCTGGCAATCCTGGTTGACGAGTACGGCGGTACCGCAGGTATGGTTACCGTTGAGGATATCCTGGAGGAAATCGTAGGCGAGATTCAGGATGAGTTTGACGAGGAACGTCCGGAGGTAGAAGAAAAGGGCAGTAAAACCTATTCTGTAGACGGCAAAATGCTGCTTGAGGATGTTAATGATACCTTTGAGCTGGCCTTAGATACCGAAAACTGTGATACTATCGGTGGCTGGGTTTACTCTCAGCTTGATTATCCGCCTAAGGTGGGGCAGAAGGTGCAGACACCTGCTGCTGCCTTTACGGTAGAAGAAATTGATAAGATGCGTATTGTGCGTGTCGGCATCCAGCTTTTGCACGAGCCGGAAAAGATTCACGAGGAGCTTCAGGAAGAACACCTGGAGGATGTAAAATAATATCTGCATAAAAAGAGAGCACGCTGAGATTGATTTCTCAGCGTGCTCTTTAGCATTCATGCTTATAAATCGTGGAATTTCATACCGATGTTGCTGTGACGCAGGAAGTTAAGAGTTACCTCAGGGAAGGAGGCGTAGCTTAAAACGTCTTCAATCGGTGCGTTGGGGAAGCCTTCCTCAGCCAGCTTTTCACGCAGCTTTTTCATCTGCGGCGGAATATCGTCGGCAGGACGGTGGTCGATTTGCGGCGCGTCACCGATGGCCAGGCGTTTAACCTCAGGGTCAATCGGTCCCGGAGTGCGGCCGTATTTGCCAAGAATCAAATCCTTAACCTCGCGGGGAATCATCTTATAGCGGCCCAAAGCAACGTTCAATACGGACATAGAGCCTACAATCTGGCTGGTAGGAGTAACCAGCGGCGGATAACCGAGCTCGGCACGTACACGCGGCATTTCTTCAAGCAGCTGCGGATATTTGTCGGCAACGCCCATTTCCTTCATCTGGTTCAGCAGGTTGGAAAGCATACCGCCGGGAATCTGGAAGGTGAGCACCTTGGGATCGATGGGGATGTTGGCATTCAGGTTGAAATCATGGATAAGGTTTTTGCGTACATCCTTAAAATAGTCAGCCAATGCATTAAGCTCGGCAAGGTTGATGCCTGTATCGTATGGAGTGCCCTCCAGCGTTGCTACCAAAGCTTCGGTGCAGGGCTGGCTGGTAGATTCGGAGAACGGAGAAAGCGCGGTATCAATCATGTCCGCACCGGCTTCAACAGCCTTCAGGTAGGTCATATCGCCCATACCGCTGGTGAAGTGTGTGTGCAGGTCGATAGGCAGGTCAAGCTCTGCCTTCAGGCTGCGGATAAGGCTTTCGGCAGCGTAGGGACGCAGCAGACCGGCCATATCCTTAATGCAGATGGAATCAGCGCCCATCTGCGCCAGCTCTTTACCTAATTGAACAAAGTCTTTGTCCTGATGGTAGGGGCTGATAGTATATACAATACAGCCCTGAACATGTGCGCCTGCTTCCTTAGCGGCACGCATTGCACATTCCAGGTTGCGTGTATCGTTAAGAGCATCGAAAATACGGATGATGGATACGCCGTTATCAACAGAACGGTTTACAAATTCGCGTACAACATCATCGGCATAATGGTTATAGCCCAAAATGTTCTGACCGCGCAGCAGCATTTGAATCGGGGTTTTACGCAGATGCTTTTTGAGTGTGCGCAGACGTTGCCAGGGATCCTCGTTAAGGAAGCGCAGGCAGGAGTCAAAGGTGGCGCCGCCCCAAGCCTCTAAAGCATAGTAGCCGGCGTTATCCAACTGTTCCAGTGCCGGCAGCATGTCGCTGATGCGCATTCTGGTGGCAGCAAGGGACTGGTGGCCGTCACGCAGGACGGTTTCAACTATTTTTACGGGTTTCTTCTCCATGGCAGTACTCCTTTTATTAGTATAGTTCGTTAATTTAAGCTGATTTATAGCTGTCATTATTATAGCATAAATCTGTATTCATGTATACAATATACTTAGTTTCGAGCAATAAAAAATGGCGGTCACACTCGGTGACCACCATAAAAGTTAATTAGTTACGCGGAGTAGGCTGGTTGCTGACAACAGGCTTGCCCATAATTTCGTTAACGCGCTCTTTAATGCTGCGTTTCTTTTTAGTGGGCTGGTTGCTTACTACAGGTGCCTGGTTGGCATTGCCTTCAGTTGTTACCGTAGCGGGAGCCTGCTTGTCTTTGTCCTTATCTTTATCCTTGTCTTTATCTTTATCTTTATCTTTGTCCTTGTCATCCTGCTTGATTTCAGGTTCCGGCGGAACTGCTACGCCCGGATTGCTGAAGCCGGTGCGCGGAGTGGAGGCCAGAGCGTTGACCATGAAATCATGCCAGATAGAAAGCGGAGCGCCGCTGCCGTACATACGGTTCATGGATTTATTGTTATCATCGCCAACCCATACAGCAGTACTGAGGTCGGGAGTGTAACCAACGAACCAGGCATCAATGTAGGTATCGGTAGTACCGGTTTTACCTGCTGCCGGACGGCCGATTCCCATGCCGCCTGCAGTGCCGCTGATAAGAACATCCTGCAGCATATTAGTAGTCAGGTATGCTGCTTCGGCATCAATAACACGTTTGGGTTCAGGCTTAGCTTCGTACAGAACCTTGCCCTCGCGGTCAACAATCTTCAGCAGAGCAATAGGCTTGCAATACATACCATTGCTTGCCAGAACGCCGTAGGCTACAGCCATTTCCAGCGGATTAACGCCCTTGCTGAGACCGCCGAGTGCCATAGCGAGGTTTGCATCGCTGTAGGCGCCGGAATCAACCAGAGTAGTAATACCCATTTTTTCGGCATTGTTAATAATTTTGCTTACACCAACCTCTTGGGCCAGCTTAACGGTAGGCACGTTCATAGAACGTACCAGAGCAGTACGCAGGCTTACCTTACCATGCCATGCTCTGTCGGAGTTCTGCGGTTTCCAGCCGGGAGAGAATTCTTCTTCCTTATCTTCAATGACACTGGCCGGAGAATAACCGTTCTGCATAGCGGTCAGATAGACAAAAGGCTTGAAGGCAGAACCGGGCTGACGTACTGCAAGAGTAGCACGGTTGAACTTATCCTGGCCGCGGCCGCCGATCATAGCTTTAACATAACCGGTATGCGGGTCAACGGCAACCAGAGCCATTTGCGGCTGAGTTAGCTTCTTGCCGTCTGTATAATAGCCCGGCAGATGCTTCATAGCATTTTCAGCAGCCTTTTGCATATCCGGGTCTAAAGTGGTGTAAATCTTAAGACCGCCCTTATAGAGAGCATCTGCACCAACCTCTTCGATAACCTTTTGGGTAATCATATCGAAGAAATAGGAGCGAGGATCGGAATTGGTTTTATGTGTTGTGCTGAAGACAAGCTTTTCCGCTTTGGCAGCATTACCATCGGCAGCAGAGATAAAACCGTATTTAACCATCTGGTCGATAACAAGCTCCTGACGATTTTTGCTTTCCTTGGGATTTTCAAAAGGATTAAAATAGTTAGGGCTTTTGGGAATAGCTGCCAAAGTAGCAGCTTCGGCGATATCCAGATTCTGGACATGCTTATTGAAGTAATACATAGAAGCACTTTCAATACCGTATGCACCCTGACCGAAATAAATCTGGTTCAGATACATAGTGAGGATTTCATCTTTGGTATATTTGTGCTCAAGTTCCTTGGCAATAAAAGCTTCCTTAATTTTACGGATGATGGAACGTTCCTGGGTAAGGAAAGCATTCTTTGCCAGCTGTTGGGTAATGGTACTGCCGCCCTGTACTTCGTGACCGCTTAATGTAGAAAGCAGAGCACGTGCTGTGCCGCGGTAGTCAATACCACCGTGTTCATAGAAGCGATTATCTTCAATAGCAATAAAGGCACGCTGCACATGCTTAGGAATCTTATCAATAGTAACAGGTACTCTGCGTTCTTCCGAAAGCGTAGTATAGATTGCGTTACCATTGATATCGTAGAACTGTGAAGCAGCGTCCGGAATCAGTGTTTCATCCATATTAGGAGGTGCAAAAAGACTGGAGAAGCCATAAAGCACTGATGCTCCCATTATAATGAGGCAAACAACACTGATGACAATGAATTTTAGTACTTTAAACATTTTCTACCTCTTCTTCATTATATTGACTGCGCAGCCAATACCAAAGGCTGCAAATAGAAGTCATCTTATTATAGCATTTTCAGACAACTTTGTCATAGAATTATTGAAAACTCAGCGTATTTATTTTAAAGGAAAGTATGTAAAAGTATGCTCCGGAAGGATATGTATTGAATCGGCAGCTTGCGGATAATGAAGATAGAAGAAAAAGCCTACATGATTTTAAGAAAAAATCTGCGGAACAAAGAAAAATTTTACTGATTTTCGGCGGTTTTTATGGAAAAACAGCTGAAAATGCTACTTTTTTTGAGATTTTTTGAAGAATTTTTAATGCCGATAAATGCGATAATCAAGCATGTTTCTTTTTCCACTAATCCTGGTGTTTCACGAAAAAATCTTAAAAAAGTGCCGAAAAAAGTGTTGACATAACCTAGGCCACGTGGTATTATATACAAGTCGACGCGATACGGCAACAAAACAAAAGCCAAAATCGCT
>OGPT01000950.1_pt1 | contig 28598 bp, 18 predicted proteins | sample 1552951 | NCBI WGS metagenome assembly OGPT01 (sample SAMEA2580224, study PRJEB22360) | human gut metagenome | biome: human gut; feature: human-associated habitat; material: faeces | place: Denmark | collected 2008/2010
AGCTTTACTTCCTTTTTTTTGTTTTTATCGAAAAACGTTTAGGACAACATTGGTACAAAACAGAAATTGGGACCAATGCCGGAAAAGTCTGGCGTATCCTGAAAGAAACGCGTGAAATCACCCTACAAGACCTGGCAGGGAAGTTAGAACTCAGTGTAGAAGACACGGCACTGGCCGTTGGTTGGCTGGCCCGTGAAAACAACATTTTCATTCAAAAAAAGGACTCTACATTCTGGGTGTCGGATGAAGAAGAAGACATTATGTTCAAATTCGGATAAATACCCGCCCCACCTTTAAACTAAAAAACGCCGATGCCATAAATACAAGCATCGGCGTTTTTGTCGAATCCCTGACAATACTAAAATATGTATATAAATCTACGTGCTGCAATATTTTTATCGTATCTTTGCAAACGGATAACCCTTATTATTTTATAACTAACATTTTCACTGATTTATGTTTAAGGAAAACAAAGGAGAAGTCCTGCATGGAATTTTACTTATTGTTTTATTTTCGTTTTCTGCCTTTTACATTGCAGAATTCGAGTTCGTCAAACAACTTTCCTTCAGCCCGCTGATTGTCGGTATCATCTTAGGCATGCTATATGCCAATAGCTTACGCAACAAACTGCCCGAGACATGGGTTTCGGGAATCAAGTTTTGTTCCAAACAAATCTTGCGCACAGGCGTAGTACTCTACGGCTTCAAACTGACTTTCCAACAGGTACTGGCCATAGGATTACCAGCCATTACGGCTGATTTGATTATCGTCGCCGGTACATTGGCCTTAGGAATATTAATGGGAAAATTACTCAAAGTGGACAGCCAGACAGCTTTAATGACTTCTACCGGTAGCGCCATCTGTGGGGCTGCAGCCGTACTGGGAGCCGAACCGGTTGTGCGCTGCGAAGCCCACAAGACTGCGGTCGCCGTATCCACCGTGGTGATATTCGGAACACTTTCCATGTTCCTCTATCCCATCATGTACCGTGCCGGATGGTTGGACGGCTTGAGCGACCAAGCCATAGCCGTATATATAGGTTCAACCCTGCACGAAGTAGCTCATGTAGTCGGAGCGGGTAACGCCATCGATGCTGCGGGAGGCAATGTGGCAGATGCCGCCACCATCGCCAAAATGATACGCGTCATGCTGTTGGCGCCTGTTTTGGTCATCATGAGTGTATGCCTCTCCGGAAAACAAAAAAATAAAGGCATAACCGGAAAGAGTAAAATCACAATACCTTGGTTCGCTTTTTATTTTTTGGTCGTCATCGGTATTAATTCCCTGTTACAATCTGCCACTTTCATTCCTCAGGAAACTTTGCAGGCAGGTATAGGGTTCATCAATAACGTGGACACGTTCTTACTTACCATGGCCATGACGGCGCTCGGTGCAGAAACTAGCATAGACAAATTCAAACAAGCCGGAGCCAAACCTTTCTATCTGGCCGGCATCCTCTATGTCTGGCTGGTATTCGGTGGATATGCCATTGTAAAATTGTTGTTCTGAAAAGAATTCGGACATCTGAAAATCCCCATGGTCCTAACCGGCCATGGGGATTTTCAGATATGTTCCGTCTCTTATTGGAAGAAAGGAAGCAGCAAATCGGGAATCTCTATTCCATGCTTTCGGATGTCTTCCAACTTCTCCTTGGCCTTATCAGTCAGGGCAAAATACATCTGGCGCTTGTCTTTCTCCCCCAAAGTTCGAACCAACAAGCCTTTTTCTTCTACCGAACGTATCATTTTGGAAGCATGTGAGGCCGTCAGTCCCGTACGTTCCACAACCACGCCTGCCATCACGGTTTCTTCCCCAATGCTACACAGGACCATCGCTTCATTCAATGATAAACCGTATGTTTCCGACAGACGGGTTTCCAACAAAGCAAGAGAACGATAAAGGTCCCTCATGACACAAATACATTTGATTTTCTCCATGGCAGCGCTAAATAAACAAGTTTACATTAGCCTCTTCGGCACGTCCCATATACGTAGCTACTCCGCCGATCGTCACATGGTCCAACAACTCTTCCTTTTTCACCCCCATCACATCCATCGACATTTGACAGGCTATGAATTCCACTCCGTTTTCAATGGCCTGCCGGCGTAATGACTCTAAAGAATCAATGCCTTTACGTTTCATGATATGACGCATCATCCGTGCTCCCATACCTCCCATATTCATTTTTGAAAGTTTCAGTTTCATGGAATCGGATGGCAACATCACGCCGAACATCTTTCCAAACCAATCTTTCCTCACTTTTGGCTTTTCTGTCTTTTTAATGGCATTCAATCCCCAGAAAGTGAAAAAAATGGTCACTTTCTCTCCAGTAGCCGCAGCACCGTTAGCCAAAACAAAAGTGGCTAAAACCTTATCCAAATCATCACTGAACAGAATAAAAGTCTTACTTTTTGCCGTCGAGACCGGATGTGAAACCTCCATCGCACAAGGTGTCGCTTTCTCTACTCTGACTATGTATGTACCATTTTCGGTTTGAGCAGAAACAAAACGGTTTCCTGTCATCCGGCACCAGGCTTCGGCATCACGGGGAAAACCGGCATCCGTAGCACGTATCTCCAAACATTCACCAGATTGCAATTGCTCCATACTCGTTTTCAATTTCAGAATAGGACCGGGACATTGAATACCACAAGCATCTATTCGGACAATACGGGCAACCGGCACCTTTTCCTCCTGACTTACACAACACGTGTTACTCGATTTCCGAACACAAACGTCTTCAGGCGCACCAGGAATACAAACCGGAGTTACAGCCGCTTTATAGGTCTTAAGCCCTCCTATCAGATTCCTCACGTCATATCCATTTTCTTTTAGGATATTAGAGGCCAGATAACCACGCAAGCCCACGCCACAATACACCCACACAGATTTATCAAGAGGTAACTCTGCCAAACGTTCCCGCAACTCATCCAACGGTACATTCACCGCGCCGTCTATCCCTCCCAGTGCATATTCGTCGGGCGTACGCACGTCCACCAATGTCACGCGGTTCAAATCAGCCGTTTTTAAATCCCTCCAATAAAGCGGATTCATTTTCCCGTTCAATATGTTCCCGGCCACATAGCCTGATACCGCCACCGGATCCTTGGCTGATGAGAAAGGTGGAGCGTAAGCGTGCTCCAACTCCATCAAATCGTACACTGTACCTCCGCGCTTAATGACCATAGCGTATTCATCTATCCGCTTATCCACACCGTCATAACCGACGATTTGTGCTCCGTAAAGTTTGCCTCCATCGGGAGAAAACGTAATCTTTATAGCCATCTGCAAGGCACCGGGATAATATCCGGCATGAGAACCTGAATGTATCGTAGCCGAAAGATAAGGTATCCCAAACTGTATTAAACGTTTGGCCGGAAGACCTGTTGAAGCCACGGTCTGGTCGAACACCTTGGCAATGGCTGTTCCGACTGCCCCTTCGTATTTTACTTTATTGCCGAACACCATATTGTCGGCCACAATACGTGCCTGCCGGTTGGCAGGACCTGCCAAGAAATTCAGCCAAGGCTTACCTGTCAGCGGTTGAGGAAATTCTATCGCATCGCCGACCGCATACACCGATTCATCCGATGTCTGCAAATACTCATTCACCCGGATACCTTTCATCTCTCCCAATTCCAATCCTGCAGCGGAGGCTAACGATGTCTCAGCACGTACCCCAATGGAAAGAATCACCAAATCCGTCTCTATAGTGATACCGGACTTGAACTTTACCGTCACTCCGGAAGCGGTTTCCTCAAAAGATTCCACCGCCTGTTCCAAATAAAGCTTCACCCCTTTCTGCAACAGATGTTCATGCACTAAAGCCGCCATAGAAAAATCTATAGGTCCCATGACCTGAGCTGCCATTTCCACCACAGCCACTTCTGCCCCTGTATGTTGCAAATTTTCAGCCATCTCCAAACCGATGAAACCGCCACCTACGATAAGTGCACGTCTGACCTGATGTTGTCGTACGTAGTCTTTTATACGGTCGGTGTCTTGTACATTACGCAACGTAAAGATTCCACGACTGTCGATACCTGTCAAAGGAGGACGTACCGGGGAGGCTCCGGGCGAAAGCAAGAGTTTGTCGTAAGTTTCCACATATTCCCGACCGTCAGATGTCCTTACCGTAACTTCTTTTCGACGTACATCTATTGCTGTCACCTCGGATGCTGTACGGACATCCACACGGAAACGACGTGCAAAAGCCTCCGGAGTTTGCACGAAAAGCCGCTCTCTATCACGAATCACTCCACCTATATAATAAGGTAAACCGCAATTGGCGTACGATATATATTCTCCCTTTTCAAACAAAATTATTTCCGCTTTTTCCGTATTTCTACGAATCCGGGCTGCCGCAGTCGCACCACCAGCCACTCCTCCCACAATTACATACTTCATATTCTTCCTTCTTATTTTATATTATCATTATTTTCCAATAGAAACTTTTGCAAAGAACGCTTTTAATTTACAGCGAAACAAATTTCCAACGGAAAACTTTCCAAGTTTAAGATTTTTTAGAAAACACGAACAAAAGCAATTCACTCCACCTCAAAATCCAGAATTTATCGTTATATTTGCAAATGAACCGCAAAACCATGGATATATGACAGACTTTGCCCCCTCCGTATTGCTAATTTATACAGGTGGAACTATCGGAATGATAGAAAACCCGGAAACAGGAGCATTGGAAAGCTTCAACTTCGACCACTTGCTGAACTTCGTTCCGGAGTTGAAACGTTTTAATTATCATATCAACACCTATTCTTTCGATCCCCCCATTGATTCTTCCGATATGGAACCTTACCATTGGGCAAGATTGGCACGAATTGTAGAACGGAATTACGAACAATACGATGGTTTTGTCATTCTACATGGAACTGACACCATGGCTTATACGGCTTCTGCATTGAGTTTTATGTTGGAAAACCTGTCTAAACCGGTTGTATTGACCGGTTCACAACTCCCGATGGGTATGTTGCGGACAGACGGCAAAGAAAACCTGATTACCGCCATAGAGATTGCTGCGGCCAAACATCCGGACGGTACGGCCATGGTGCCGGAAGTCTGTATCTACTTCGAAAGAGACTTGATGAGGGGCAACCGTACCACGAAAATCAATGCAGAGAAATTTAATGCTTTCAAGTCGTATAATTATCCGTGTCTGGGGCATAGTGCCATCGACATTAAAATCAAACCGGAACGCATACGCCGGCCTGACGCGTCACGCCCCCTGAAGGCACACTACCTGTTCGATACCAATGTAGTGGTTCTCACGCTTTTTCCGGGGATACAGGAAAGCATCATTACTTCTGTCTTCAACATTAAAGGATTGAAAGCCGTAGTTATGAAAACCTTCGGTTCGGGCAACGCCCCACAGAAACCCTGGTTTATCAAACTCATCAAAGAAGCAGCAGAACGCAACATCATTATTATCAACATCACCCAATGCCAGTCGGGAAGTGTAGAAATGGAACGTTATGAAACAGGCCGTCAGTTACTGGAAGCCGGAGTGATCAGCGGATATGACAGCACCCCGGAATGTGCATTGACCAAATTGATGTTTCTTTTGGGCCATGACCTGCCCCCCGAAGAGGTCAGGCATCTCATGAATACCAACCTGGCCGGTGAAATCACGTTGGAATAATACCCACAAACGACAAATATAAAATTATGGACGGACTAATCATAGGATTATTATTACCTTTTGCCGGTACTACTTTAGGTGCCGCCTGCGTTTTTCTGATGAAAAAACAAATGCCGGACTTAGTGCAAAAAACCTTATTGGGATTCGCTTCCGGTGTCATGGTAGCGGCTTCCGTATGGTCGCTGCTGATACCTTCTATAGAAATGAGCGGTACGGAAGATGCTACCCGGGTTATCCCGGCCGTAAGCGGCTTCATAGCGGGTATTGCATTTCTCTTGCTGATGGACCGGATCACTCCGCACCTCCATTTAGGCAGCCCCTCACCCGAAGGACCGCACAGCAAATTGTCACGGACAAGCATGTTGGTATTGGCCGTCACATTACACAATATTCCGGAGGGAATGGCCGTAGGAGTAGCATTGGCCGCCGCCATGGAACACAGCACTTATCTTCCCATGGCCGGTGCATTGGCTTTATCTTTGGGAATCGCCATACAGAATTTTCCGGAAGGTGCCATCGTCTCCATGCCCCTGCGTAGTGAGGGAAACAGCAGATTACGCGCTTTCGGCATCGGCACATTGAGCGGCGTCGTAGAACCAATCGGAGCTATCCTGACGATTCTGTTGGCGGCCTACATTACCCCCATATTGCCCTATTTGCTGTCGTTTGCCGCTGGCGCAATGATTTACGTGGTCGTAGAGGAGTTGATTCCGGAAGCTTCCCAAGGCAAACATTCCAATGTAGGGACAATCGGCTTTGCCATGGGTTTCGTACTAATGATGATTCTGGATGTCGTATTAGGATAAATGTCTGGAACGATACTCTTTAGGCCCGACACCAAAATGCTTTTTCACATATTTGCCAAAAAAAGAAAGGGAAGGGAAATCCAATTCCACCATAATTTCCTTAATGCTTTTGTTTGAATAAGACAACAAATCCGCGATGTCTTTCGTCACCGCCTTATGAATCAATACAGAAGCCGTGTCGCCACATGTCGCCTTACAAACAGAAGACAAATATTTAGAAGTCACGTTTAACTTCTCTGCATAAAAGGATACGGAACGAGGTTTGGGATACACCGATGTAAGTATATCCAAAAATCCTTTGAACAAGTTATTCCCCTGTGAATAATCAACCGAACCAACAGATATATAACGTCCTATCACACCGTACAACTCACACATAAACGACTTTAACAAACAACGCATGGATTCCTTATACCCCATTTTGTCTTTATCTCCAATTTTAACTGATACTAAAGAGTAATACAAAGATAAACATGTATACTCCATATCCGTAAGCGACAACACCGGATGAGCCATCAAAAATGAGACTACATCCCAATTATAAGAAGAGAATGAAATGCCCTTTTGAAATAAAGAACGAGAAATGCACAGGCAATTTACAGACAAATCCTTCGTTCCCCCCCGTCGCTCCAAGACGTAATTAGGTAAAGACATAATTATATCGCGTGCCTGTACCCTGTAATTTTTTCCATTGATGGTACATTCCGCTTCCCCTGAAATAATAATAGTAATAATCACCCATTCCACTTTTATTTTATCAGAGACCGAATGGGAAAAACTCTTCACTGCTGTTAGACCATCATACGAGAATACATCCTTTTTTCGCAATATCACAAAATCATCATTCACCAACAATAATCCTTCTTCCATTTTCTTTTTTTATTTTTAAATTGCAAAATAAATATCTTCATGTTTATAAACTGACCTGATTCTTCGCAAAGAGTGTTCTGAATAACATTAAAACTATCCTAAAACAGACTTATATTCCTCTATGTAGAGGGGGATGGCTAACCTCCACGCCAGTATTCCTCCGTACTAAAAACATCCTATCCTTATACGGACAGCCAGGCCAGAAAAGAACCGAGTAAAGAATATCTTATGCCGCTTTTTCTTAACTTTGCACCCGCTAACCCAAATGAAATATGATTTATCCACAGAATTTTGAACAGAAAATAGGATTTGACGAGATACGTACTTTATTGACGGGACATTGCCTGAGTACGCTTGGCATAGAGCGCGTCGGACAGATGAAATTCCTGACGGATTTGCATCTATTGCGCGAATTGCAAGAACAGACACGGGAATTCCTGCGCATTCAGGAAGAAGAAGAGGACTTTCCGGAGCAGGACTTCTATGATGTACGCCCGGCCATCAAACGCATCAGAATAGAAGGTACTTATCTCGACGAAACGGAACTGTTCGATCTGAAACGCTCGCTTTGCACGATTATCAACATCGTACGGTTTCTCAACAAGGATACCGAAGAAGATAACGGCACGGAGGAAAACCGCCCCGGCGATGATGCCTCCGTCCCCTATCCGGCCTTACGCCGCCTGACGCAAGGGGTCTCCGTCTACCCCCAACTGGTGCGCCGCATTGAGAGCATACTCGACAAATACGGCAAAATCAAAGACTCGGCATCCGCCGAACTGTTGCGCATCCGACGCGAACTTGTCGCTGCCGAAAGCGGAATCTCGCGCACACTGCACGCCATCTTGCGGAACGCTCAACAAGACGGCGTGGTGGACAAGGATGTCACTCCCACCATGCGCGACGGACGCTTGGTCATTCCCGTGGCACCGGCTTTAAAACGGAAAATAAAAGGAATCGTCCACGACGAATCCGCCACAGGGCGCACGGTCTTCATCGAACCGGCCGAAGTGGTGGAAGCCAACAATCGCATCCGTGAACTGGAGGGGGAAGAACGACGGGAAATCATACGCATATTACAGGAATTCACGGCTGAGGTCCGGCCTCATTATCAGGAAATACTGCAATCCTACGAGTTTTTGGCCGAAATAGACTTCATCCATGCCAAAGCCGGACTGGCCCGCCAATTCAATGCCACGACACCGGACATCAAAGGGGCACCGCTGATAGACTGGACGCTGGCTCGTCATCCCTTGCTATACCTGTCCCTGACCCGTCATGGGAAAAAAATCGTGCCGCTCGACATCGAACTGAACGGGCATCAGCGTATTCTCATTATCTCCGGCCCCAACGCGGGCGGAAAATCCGTATGCCTGAAGACCGTAGGCCTCATCCAATACATGTTGCAATGCGGACTTCCCGTTCCTATCGGGGAAAACTCACGCACCGGCATTTTCGGCAGCATCTTCATCGACATCGGGGACGAGCAGAGCATTGAGGACGACTTGAGTACCTATTCCAGCCATTTGCTCAACATGAAAAACATGATGAAAGCTTGCTGTGGTACCAGTCTTCTGCTCATCGACGAATTCGGAGGCGGCACGGAACCGCAAATCGGCGGCGCCATAGCCGAAGCCGTCCTGAAACGGTTCAACCAAAAAAAGACCTTCGGCATCATCACGACACATTACCAAAACCTGAAACACTTCGCCGAGGACCATGAGGGCGTAGTGAACGGAGCCATGCTCTACGACCGCCAACACATGCAGGCCCTGTTCCAACTGCAAATCGGCAATCCGGGCAGTTCTTTCGCTGTGGAAATCGCCCGCAAGATAGGTATTCCGGAGGAAGTAATAGCCGATGCTTCCGAATTGGTGGGCAAAGAGTACATCAACGCGGACAAGTACCTGCAAGACATCGTAAGAGACAAGCGGTATTGGGAAAACAAACGGCAGAACATCCACCTCCGGGAAAAGGAAATGGAGAAGACCATAGCCCGTTACGAAACGGAAATCGCAGAGTTGCAACGCAGCCGGAAAGAAATCTTGCGCAAAGCCAAAGAAGATGCCGAACAACTGCTCCGGGAATCGAATGCCAAGATAGAGAACACCATTAAAACCATCAGGGAGGCTCAGGCTGAAAAAGAAAAGACCCGCAACGTACGCCAGGAATTGGATGATTTTAAAAAGACCTTGGACGACATCGAAAAGCAACACGAAGCGGACAAGATAGCCCGTAAAATGCAACAACTGCAGGAACGGAAAAAAAGACAGGCCGAACGGAAAGAGAAAAAAGCATCCGAAGCCGCCATGCGGAAAGCGCAGCCCGATGCCTTGCTGCAAGCCGCGCAGGAAGCGGAGGTACGCAACCGTCCCCTGCAACCCGGTGAGACCGTACGCATCAAAGGGCAGACCACCGTAGGCACGATAGAGGAGATAGACGGAAAGAACGCCATCGTCACTTTCGGCATGATGCGCACCAACGTGAAACCGGAACGGTTGGAACGTGCCGCAGCCCCCGATCCCCCGGCACGGAACCAGGCCGCCACCTTCGTCAGCAAACAGACGCAAGACAGCGTGTACGAGAAAAAACTGAATTTCAAGCAGGATATCGACGTACGGGGCATGAGGGGAGACGAAGCCATCCATGCCGTCACTTATTTCATCGACGATGCCATATTATTGGGAATATCCAGGGTACGCATCCTGCACGGAACGGGTTCGGGCATCTTACGCACGCTGATTCGCCAGTATCTGCACACGGTGCCCGGCGTAAAAGATTTCAAGGACGAACACGTACAGTTTGGAGGGGCAGGCATCACCGTAGTGGATTTGGCCTGACTTCAGACCGGCAAATATGCACTGTAAACCGAAATTACATGTTATTTTTCCAACGGGACAAGGACTAAATAGACCATTATTTATTACCTTTGTACCCAATTAAGTACATATTGCGACTTTTTAGACTTTAAGAAAAAGATTATGCTGGAGAGATTTTTAAGTCAAACGACGTTCACGTCGCAAGACGACTTCATCCAAAATTTCCATGTAAAAGTACCGGAAAACTTCAATTTCGGATACGATGTAGTAGATGCATGGGCCGCAGAAGCCCCAGACAAGATAGCCTTATGTTGGACGAACGACCACGGCGTACACCACGATTTCACTTTTTCCGAACTGAAAGACTACACCGACCACACGGCTTCCTATTTCCAATCGTTAGGCATCGGACATGGGGACATGGTCATGCTTATATTGAAACGCCGGTATGAATTTTGGTTCTCCATCATTGCCTTACACAAGATTGGAGCTGTGGCTATCCCGGCCACCCATTTGCTGACCGGAAAAGACATTATCTACCGTAACAATGCCGCTGACATCAAAATGATTGTCTGTGCTGGTGAGGAAGTTATCCTGAACCACGTCAAAGACGCTCTCCCCTATTCACCCTCCGTCAAACACCTCGTCTCGGCCGGACCGATCGTGCCCCATGGTTTTGAAGACTTTCAGAAAGGCGTTTTAGGAGCCGCACCGTTTGTCAAACCGGAACATCCCAACCGGAACGACGACATATCCCTGATGTATTTCACTTCGGGAACTACCGGTGAACCGAAGATGGTGGCTCATGATTTCACCTATCCGCTCGGACATATCGCGACCGGATGTTATTGGCATAACCTGCACGAAGACAGCCTGCATCTGACCGTGGCCGACACGGGATGGGGAAAGGCCGTGTGGGGAAAACTGTACGGCCAATGGATTGCCGGAGCTACGGTTTTCGTATACGACCATGAAAAGTTCCATCCGGCCGACATCCTGCAAATGATACAAAATTATCATATCACATCGCTCTGCGCTCCTCCCACCGTCTTCCGCTTCCTGATTCGGGAGGATCTGACGCATTACGACCTTTCTTCCCTGCAATACTGCACGATCGCAGGCGAGGCACTGAACCCGGCCGTATACGAAACCTTCCGCAAGTTGACCGGCATCAAACTGATGGAAGGCTTCGGACAGACGGAAACGACCCTGACCATCGCCACTTTCCCCTGGATGGAACCCAAACCGGGTTCCATGGGAGTGCCCAATCCGGAATACGTGGTAGACTTGCTCAAGACAGACGGTACGTCGGCCGCACCGGGCGAGCAGGGTCAGATAGTCATCCGTACCTCCCAGGGCAAACCATTGGGATTGTTCAAGGAATACTACCGTAACCCGGATCTCACCCGTGAAGTATGGCATGACGGTATATATTATACAGGAGACGTAGCCTGGAAAGACGAAGACGGTTATTTCTGGTTTGTAGGACGGGTAGACGATGTCATCAAAAGTTCCGGCTACCGCATCGGCCCCTTCGAGGTGGAGAGCGCATTGATGACGCATCCTGCCGTAGTGGAATGCGCCATCACAGGCGTACCCGACGAAATTCGCGGACAAATCGTAAAAGCTACCATCGTATTGGCAAAAGACTATAAGGATGTAGACAAAGAACATTTGGTCAAGACCCTGCAAAACCACGTCAAGCAAGTCACTGCACCTTATAAATACCCGAGAGTCATCGAGTTTGTAGACGAACTGCCCAAAACCATCAGTGGAAAAATCCGAAGGGTGGAAATCCGCAACAAAGACAATCAGAAATCTTAATCACAGACTGCTCATACAGTCTGATTTTATACTTTTAAATTATGAAACAAAAAATTCTATTGCTGTCATTCCTGTTTCTCAGCCTGATAGGGTATGCACAACCCATCGACTGGAACAAGAAACTTCCGGCAGACCCGAATGTCCTGATCGGCAAGCTACCGAACGGTATCACCTATTACCTCCGGCATAACGAAGAACCCAAAGACCGGGCCAGTTTCTTCATCATCCGCAATGCAGGCGCATTGCTTGAGAATGACGATCAGGACGGCTTGGCCCACTTCTTGGAACACATGGCCTTTAACGGCAGTAAGAACTTCCCGGGCAACAGCATGATTTCCACACTCGAACGTCATGGAATCTCTTTCGGTGGAAACCTGAATGCCTACACCACACAGAACGAAACGGTTTATAACATCAGCGATGTGCCGATGGCAGACGAAAGCCTGACGGACACGTGCCTGCTTATTCTGCACGACTGGTCTTATTACCTGACCCTCGACCCGAAAGACATCGACGAGGAACGTGGGGTCATCACCGAGGAGTGGCGTACGCGCAACAACAGCGCAACCCGTATCTATAACCAGAAAAGACCTGTACTCTACAAAGGCTCGAAATATGCCGAGCGCGATGTCATCGGCGACATGGATGTCATCCGGACGTTCAAGCCCGAAACCTTGCGCGACTTTTACCACAAATGGTACCGCACGGACTTGGAAGCCATTGCTATCGTAGGAGACTTCGACATCAAAAATATGGAGGAAAAGATAAAGAAAGTCTTTTCGTCCATTCCCGTTATCCCTAATCCGGAACCACGTCCGTTTTTTGAAATTCCTTCCCATGACGAAACTTATTTCTGTCTGGCCACCGACAAGGAAGCCACTTCGTCCAACGTACAGGTTATCCGTATCTTCCGCGACAAAGAATACGACGGCAAAGGATATGCCACGTACCAGGACGTGAAAAACGGTCTGATGATCGGCTTTTACAACAGTATGGTGGGTGAACGTATCGGAGAGATTATTCAACGCGGACAAGCCCCTTACGTAAAAGCTTCGGTCGGCTTTTTCGGTATGGTAAAAGGATACTATGCTTATTCCGTCAGTGCTACAGCCAAACCGAATCAGGAAAGAGAAGCGCTTATCGGAGCCTTAGAGGAGCACGAACGTATATTCCAGCATGGGTTCACCGAAGATGAACTGAACCGTGCGAAAGCCAATATGCTGACCAGCCTCGAATCCATGGTGAAAGACAAGGACAAAACATCCAATGACACCTATGCTGAAGAAATGCAATCCCATTTCTTAGGCAATGAAGCCATCATCAACATAGAGGATTATGCCGAGGCAGTCAAGGAAATCCTTCCGACCATCACGGCAGAAGAAGTTTCCGAACAAGCCAAAAGATGGTGGAAGACAGACAACCGTACCATCGTCATCAGCGGCCCAAGCGAAGGCGTCACACACCTGACGGAACAAGAGGCTCGGGACATCCTTGCCGAAATGGAAGGAAAGGAAGTCTCTGCATACGAAGACAATAGCGTAAAAGGCAATCTCATCGAAAAAGAACCCACAGCCGGAACGATCACAAAAGTGAAGGAACTGCCGCAATTCCAAGCCGAAGAATGGACTTTAAGCAACGGGGCAAAAGTAATCTACCGCAAGGCCGATTATGAAAAAGACGAAGTGGCACTGGCCGCTTACAGTCCCGGTGGTTCTTCTTTATATACGGATGTCAATTTCCTTCCTGCGGCATCCAATGCCGGACAATTTGCTTCGAACTACGGTTTGGGTACCTACGACGAAATCGCATTGGGCAAGCTGCTGACAGGTAAAAAGGCCGGATGTGAGGTTTCTATCAGCGGATTGTATGAGAACGTCAACGGAAGTTCTACGCCCAAAGACTTCGAAACGATGATGCAACTGATGTACCTCCGTTTTATGGAACCTCGCTTCGATACACTGGCACATAAAGTCATCATCGAACGCAACCATATCTATGCCAAGCAGATTGCCGGGCAACCGCAGACCATCATGCGCGATTCTCTCTCATTGATTTCCGCCAACTACAGTCCGCGCGTACAATTGTTCAACGACGCATACGTAGACCGGTTGACGCTCGACCGTATCGAAAAGGCTTACCGTGACCGTATCTGCGATGCCAGCGATTTTACTTTCTTCATCGTCGGAAACGTGGACAAAGACACGGCGCGGGTCATGGCTCAGAAATACATCGGTTCTCTCCCCTCCCTCTACCGGAATGAGAAGTGGGTGGACCGTCAGGTCAGGGCACCGAAAGGCAAGGTGGAAAAGAACATAGAAATTCCGTTGGAAGTTCCGAAGTCCACAGTCATAGTCCTGTTCAACAGGGAAATGAAGTACACCTTGAAAGAGGCTTATACCATCAACATACTGGGCAATATCCTCACCAACCGCTACACCAAGACCATCCGCGAAGAACAAGGCGGAACCTACGGCGTAGGGGTAAGCGGCTCAGCCTCACGCGAACCATACAACAATTATAATATGTATATGACCTTCGAATGTGACCCTGAAAAGGCGAATGAACTGAAACCCTTGCTTTATAAGGAAGTGGACAATATCATCCGTGAGGGGGTTACGGAAGAAGAGCTCAGCAAAGTGGTCAAGAACACGCTGAAAGAGGCAGAACAAAGCAAACAGCACAATGCTTATTGGCTGACCACCTTAGTTACATATTATAAGACCGGAGTGAACCTGAACGACCCGAAAAACATGGAAACCCTTGTGGCTTCCATCCAACCGAAGGACGTGCAGAAATTCGCCAAGAAATTCTTCAAGGATGCGGATGTCATCGACCTGATATTCTCACCGCAACAGAAATAAACAAGAATGGGAGGAACGCAAGACAAGCTTTCCTCCCATTTTTTAATTACACGTTTCCCCTCCCCGGAGTTTTTCAGAAAAGCCCTTTCATCCTTCAGGCCATAGGCCAACTACCTCTCACATAATATATTATGGAATGAAAGATAGGAAACTCATCTTTCAGTTTCCTTTCATTGTAGAGACCCATAAAAAGTTCTGCGCCAAACGATTTTTCAGTCTCAGCCGAACGATTTTCAAATCTCAGGCGAATGATTTCCCAATCTCTGGCGAACGGAATGAAATGTGACTGAAAGATACCTGAAACATCCTTCAGCTTGTAACATCAATATTATGAGAGAATTACCATACAGCCTGAAAGATGAAGGATATTTTTGTAAAATCCCTGTGTAGGGGATGTTCCCACAAAGTTTTTACGCCCCTATCAAAACACTGCAAAAAACGTTTGATTTAAATTAACGTAATTCCGATACAACTTTGCCGACAACAGAAGCCTGATATTCCCCTTCCACAAGTTGTCGTGACAACACCGGTTAAAAATATATGTATCCGGTTTATCTCTTACTAAGAGAGCGATTTTCGACTGCTAAAATAGGTAAAAGGAAGCAAATGAACAAGTTTCTTTTGTTAAAAATCACTTTTTTTTTAAAATGAATAACAAAATATGCAAACCTTTTACAAAACATTTTCCAATAATAATAACTGTAACATAAGGAGTTACGTAGTCTGTACGCTCTCTTAGTAAGAGATAGACCTTGTAAAAGGCTAAAAAAGTGTTGATAACCGAATTGTACGATATTGTTTGAATGCAAAAGTTGATCATTAGGACACTCTTGATGTGGGTTTGTTTGACACCCGCTATTTTTTACGGGCAAGCCTTATCCGGAACAAAGGACATAAGACATGACACCGTGCCCTTTCTTAAACGTTGGTCTATCATGACCAACGCCGTGGACTGGGTAGTAGCCACTCCGAACCTCGGAGTGGAGTTTGACTTGGCTGGCAATGAAAAGACCCATTTCTCTATACTTATGAACGGCAAATATAATTGGAATACCCACCATTCCATACAGCCGCGCATCGTGTACAACGTGGCGGCCGGGAGTGTGGAAGCCCGGAAGTATTGGCGTACGGGTGGCTCCATCAGAGGGGCCATGGAACGCTACACGAAAGATAACCGCGACACCACCATCTCCCTGCCGCTCTGGGGCTTCAGGCGTTTCAGGCGCAACGTGCTCTCGGGACGTACCTTCATGAATCCTCGGGTTTGGCGTGCCTACTACGTGGGCGTGTATGCCGGTTATGAGAAATACACCATCAGCCTAGGACGGAAAGGCAAACAGGGCGACAGTTATAACTTCGGTTTCACCGGGGGATGGAGTGTTCCCCTTTATCCTTTCAAGGATGGCCGAAGCGTAGACTTGGACTTAGGCTTGGCCGTCGGTACCAAAATGACGGCGTACGACAAATTCGGCTATGACGAAGAATACGGATGTTACACTTACCAAGGTTCGAAGGGACGGCATATCGTACCTTTTCCGGTCGTACAGGACATACATCTTTCATTCGTCTTTCGCTTCCGCTCTATCGGAAAGAAGGTACAGGGAGGTGCCGAACGTTACGATGAATGGGATACCCGGCAAAAAGAAAAACGCAACGAACGCTCACGCGTACGGCAACGCAATTGGGAAATCCGCGATTCCATGTACAAGGTGCGCCGCAAAGAAGCGGAAGCTGAGAAATTCTCACGCGACTCGCTCCGCCGCACACTGGAGCTGAACGACTCATTAGAAGATGTAGCAAAGGAGAAGGCCAAGGCTGAAGAAAAAGCCAAGGCAGAGGCCGGGGAGAAGGGCAAGTCCCGCCGTAAGAGGAAAGGAAAGAAAACGGAAGGGGAAGAACAAGTGACGGCTACGCCCCAAGCCGCAACGGGCAACGGCACCTCCGAAACACCATCCGGAAGCGCCAAGGCCGACACGCCCGAAGACACTGGCGACAAGAAGAAAGCAAGCCGGAAAGAAAAAAGACGTAAGAAGAAAAATAAAGAATCCAAAGAAGAAGAACCCGTGGAAACCTATTTTCACATAAAAGGCAAACCATCCGGCGGATATCGGGCCGACAAAGGAAGACTACGGCACAGTATCCCCGAGGAAACAAGAAAGGAGGGACGCGTATGAAACCATGTAGCAGTCTGATTGCCGTACTCCCGCTCCTCTGCGCCATGGCTTCATGTACAGAAGTGGACTTATGCCAGGCAGAACACCCTCACCGTTCTTTCATGGATTTCCGTTTCCATTGGAAAGAGGAATACCAAGGAAACCGTCCCGACAGCATGGGAGTAATAGCCGTGCGTCCGGTCAACATATTGCGGTATGAATTCCGGATAACCGCTGAGGAAAGCCACAACAACGGCATCCTCATGCAGCCCGAAACGGAAAGACAGCCTTCGGCCGACACATTGGCTCCGGCCGGAACGCACAACCTATGGGTACGCAGTGGTGAATATAACTTCGCCACATTCGGATGGGATGAAGGTGAACTGGTGGATGCCACCGACATCGTGGACGCGCAAGGCGACGCGGCCACATTGGGAAGCGGCCTGACCCCACTCTACCTTACCTACCGCCACTACCCCGTGAACGATCCGAAAGTGGCGGGGGCGTATGGTGAATGGAAGGATTACAACGCTTACTCCGACTTCATCTCCAGTGAGGGTGTCCCCGTGTTCTATGCCCGGGTAGACCATGTGTCCGTCCCTTTGGCCCAAGAAGGGACAGGCCAGGTGGTAGTGGACTTCACGCCCGAACCGCTCACACAGGACGTGTCGTTCGTATTCCACATCGAAAAGACGGCAGACGTGGTAGTGGACAGCCTTACGGCCGAAATCTCCGGCATACCATCCACCATGGAACTGACCACGGGACTGATTCTGGCCCAAAAGACCTACAAACTGTTGTTCAGGCCGACATACGCCGCCCTGCCTTCAGCGGCCGACAGCGCCTCGGCGGAAACGTTGCGCTGTGAAGCCTCCGTCAACATTCCCGGTATCGTACGGAGCCATACCGAAGACATGGTCACGGGGCCGGGCATCCTGCAAATCGCCATTTACACCCACTACGACTACGAAGAGGAAGGAACGCAAAGGAAAGCAGCCAAAGTGTTCCATGCTGGCATCAACCTCTACCATACCTTGAAAGAGCGCAAGTCGCTGCAATGGGACGAAGAGGAAAACGGCTACCGGCAAGCCAGCCGAAGCATCACAGTGGAAATCGGCTCACCACTGAATATCGACAAAGACGGTATCCTGAACGGTGGCAGCACCTCGACCGGACTGGACCAATGGATACCCGGCGAAACGTTTGAAATTGAAGTGTGAAACGTATGAAGAGGAAAAGCAAACATACTGAAATGAAAAGATACATCGCAGGAATAGGTTTGTGCTGCGCGCTCGCAGCCTGCAACGAATCCTACCCCGGACTGTATGCGCCCGTCTACGACGCAGACAACCCGAACCCGGAAATGACGGCGGACAGTATCCCCGTCACCCTGTCGCTCACCGACCCGGCCTATGCCTTAGTGACGGGTAAACGGGGCCAAGGATCTTTCGGCTTTTGGGACGACGAAGAGGAACGTGCCCAATGGATGGCAGCGGAATTCGGCGTCTACGCATTCCTGACGCGCAACCATGTGTACGACGGAACTCCTGACCTCACAGCCGACGAAACTTCCACTGGGGGAGGTGCGCCCCTTTGCCTGGTAAACGACCGCAAAGCACGGATTTCAGCCGCCTGCGAACTGTTATGGGCCGACGGCGAGCCGCCGTATTACAGCGCGGTTTACCCGGAGCATAAATACAATTTCTTCCTTTATTATAAAGGAGATGCAGAAGAATATGCCCCGGAACAACGAACACAAGGCAGCATCACCAAGTTCTTCCGGATTGACGGCACACAAGACCTGATTTCGGCATACGCCCGTCCCGGTACAGAAGATGCCGAAAGGCTGCCGGACAATGATGAAACCAAATATCTCATGAATCATGCCGGGGATTTGGTATACAGCACGAAAAGTGCACGCCTGCACGTCGAACCGCACCTCCGCGTGAAGCACGAACTAGCACAAGTCAACTTCAAGGTGCAGGCGTTCGACGACCTGGCCGCCCAAGGGCGCGAGATACGCATACAGGCCGTGGCTTTAGTCATCCCCACGAAGGCGCAATTCACCGTGGCCGCCGACTGGGCGGGGGTGTCCCATGACTGGACGGACGAGACCAACGTTCCCCCGACGGGCATCGTATGGGAAACAGAACGCGACACGGTTTACCTGCCCCACGAAAACACACCGGAGGAGTTCGGCTCGACCTACCAGATGGAAAATGCCATGTTCAACCCCGAACCGGGCGTGAGCGACCCTAAGGCCGAACCCATGAAAATAGGAACGCAACTGCTCGTCCCGCCGGTAGACGAAATGGGCGTAATCATACACTACCGCCTCATCACCACACGCCCGGATGACCTCATTCCGTCGGGCTCGTTGTTCACGGCGCGTTATGCCAACCTGCACTTCGAAGGCGGCTTCCAAGCCGGCAAACAGCACGAAGTGCTGCTGAAAGTTTACGGACCGCAAAGGGTGGATCTCGAAATAGACGGCCTCCCGGGGTGGATTGACGGAGGCGATGTCGAAATCCCGGAATAAGGAAAAAGGCAGAAGACACAATTTTGTGTAGTTTTATATATTGTTTAATTTAAATTTATCGTAAGATGAAAAAGTTATTTTTTGCTTCAGCCTTAGTGGCTGGTATGGGCATGTGGAGCGGATGCTCCAATGACGATGTGGTCGCCACAGGCGGCAACGTACCCGGAAGCGCAAATGACGGGTTGGTACCCGTGGAACTGGCTGTGGCAGGTCCGTCGGTTTCCGTGGAAAAGCGTGGCATCGGTTCCGTGGGCGACTTCGATGAACGCGGTAATTGGTGGAACGGCGAGAAACTCCGCGTGCTCATGATGGAGCGTTCCGCAAATGGCGACGGTGACGGTTGGAATTACTCCCAGTGGCGCTACCAGGATGCTGAAGATGATGAAGAAGAAGTACTCGTTGTCAATTCCGCCAACGACGAAGTGAGCACCCCCAAACAAACCAAGGTGGAGACTGACAACAAATTGACGTGGACTGTACAAGACAAGCCTCGTTATTATCCCAACGAAGGCTTACACGACTTCTTCGCCTATCATTTGGACAACGCGAACTACATATATGACCCTGCAAACGCTTACGTCCAGGAGGGTGACAACTCCAAGTTCATCGTGAAGGATACCGTCATAACCCCCAACAGTCATGCCACCCAGAAGTATGTGTGGTTTAAAATAGACGGTTCGCAAGATTTGATGACGGGCATGGCGGTCAAGAAGACAGACGCTGACGAGCTTGCAGAAGCTGGTACAGGTTTCTCCGCCGCTACGGCACGTGCAGGCGTAATCCCGAACATCGTCATGAAGCACAGGTTGACACGTTTCACGTTCCAAGTTGTGGGTATGAATGAAGATTGTAGTGACGTGTCAGTGGAGAAAATCACGGTGAAATCCAAGACCACAGGTAAAATGATTGTGGCTTATGACATGGGTGGAGAGGCCGTTGCTCCTACACAAACCTTGTTCTTCGAACTCCCGACCGGTAGCGTAGAAGCACAGGAAGCAGCCCTCGTGCTGACAGACTACAATGAAGAAACAAGCACAACAAAGCCTTTGGAATCCGTAGCCTTGGTAAAAGGTGAAGGAAACTGGGGTGAGACTTACCAGAACATAGGTCATTGCCTGATGGTAGCCCCCGGCGAAAAGGAATATGAAATGGTAATCACCCTGAAGCAGACCTTCAAGACCGATGACGGATCCACCAATCCGGCGGGCAAGACCACAATAACGCGTCCCATCGTGATTCCGGAGAGTGCCGCAGCAGCCGAAGGTACTTCTTACAATGTGAAGGTCAAGGTCTACGGCATGGCGAAGATCGAAGTGGAAGCTACTCTTGAAGCTTGGAAAGAGGGTGGTGACATTGACGTGGACACCAACCTCGACGGCGGGGCAACAGAAGAGCCGGAAGAACCGGTAGAACCGTAAACCTGATAAGGACAGTTTTAATTACCAAGTAACAAATCATGAGACAGATGAAGTTACATCATTATCTTTGGGCCGTGGCGGCAGCTTGCATGCTGCTGCCCGGCTGTTCCAACGAAGACCTGTCAGATCATGCGGCCGCCCCCGTATTCATCCCCGGAAACAGCGAAGTGGAAATCCGCTTCGCCGCCCATTCGGATGAGGTATCCACTTCCGTGGACAAGCGGACCACAGTGGACGAAGACGGCAATCTGGACGAAATGGGGGTGTTCTGTCTCGCACGTGGGAAACAGGAGAAAAACGATGGCGCACCCGATATTTCGTGGTTCGACCCTGAAGACAACTACGCTTCCTGCCTGATGAAAAACGTGAAAGCGAAGAAGGAAGGCAGTAACGTGTCGTGGGAGGGACACTACTTCTACCCCATCAGCCAATTCTACATGTATGAGTTCTACGGCTACTATCCGTATGCAGAGGATACCCATATCACGTATGAAGCGTCGGCAGACGGAGACGGCGCCGGCGGCCCGCGTCATCGCGCCACAGTGCATTATACGATAGACGGCACGCAGGACATCATCTGGGGAAGAGCCACACTCCAGGACAAGTATGCTTACAGCGCACGCTACTTCCGGGAGAACGAGGACGCAGCCATGCCCTTAATCGGCTTGCAGCACATGCTGACACGTTTACAGTTCCAAGTGAAACCCGGAGAGGATCCGCTAAACAAAGGTTCCGTGTTCGAGGATGCAGGCAAGATTTCCGTGAAGTCCATCAAGATCCTCGATGCGCATTCCAAAGTAGACCTCATCGTGACCGACTTGGAAAAGCGCGAACAATGGGGCGAGGATCCGAGCAAGAGACTCACGTTGGCTGAAAGAATCCAACCATCGGCCGACGAAACAAGGGCAGATTTCACGCTCAAGGATGCGCAAGACGGAGACTTGCAGCCTGTAGCCATCGGTACGACCTTGGACCAGACCACGAGAGTGGGCGGCAGCCTGATGCTGTACCCGGAAAAGAAATACCGTCTTGAAATCACGCTACACAAAGATGGAGAAGCCCCGGAAGACGGTTTCGACATCACTACGGAAGAATGGCTCACCGTAGGGCCTCCTTACGGTGCTTCCGAAAGCGACACCAACCTGTTCCGCCAAGGAATCTCTTACATGGTGACCATCACGGTGAACGACATAGAAGAAGTGAAAGCAAATGCCAGCCTCACCGATTGGCAGGATTCCGTCAACGGCCCCTCCGTCGAGCTATGACATGCCCCTCCCTTCTGGCATAAAAGCCCGACGGCACATCTTCCGGCCGCATGCCTCGCAACCGTGTGCGCCGGAGGATGTTTTTTCAAAAAAGAACAAACCAATCGAAAAGAACGAATGAAACGCCTTTTATCAACAATCATAACCGTAGCTGTAACAGCCGGACTGAAAGCACAGCTATTGGCCCTGAAGACCGACGCACTGTGGGATGGACTGATGACCCCTAACTTAGGCATGGAAATCGTTACGGGCAACAAGACCAGCTTCGGCTTGTCCGTGTTCGGCAACTACAAACCGTGGGGTATGGACATGAAAATGGTGGGTGCCATCCCCGAATTCCGCTATTGGTTCGGCGGACGCCCCATGATGCGCGAATTCATCGGAGTGGCAGCCCTTGGCACGTCTTACGACATCACGTGGGGCAGCGAGACCTATAAGGGCGACGCCTGGGGCGGCGGACTGACTTTCGGCTACGCTTTCTTCCTCTCGCCCCATTGGAACATAGAATGTTACGGGAGTGTGGGTGCCGTCTACTACGACCACAAGCATTACTACCGCGACGACCATTATTCCGAAAACCGCCGCACAGCGCACGGCTACGCCTTCATCCCGTTCAAACTCGGCGTTTCCTTCGCCTATATCATCAAGTAAACCCACAACTTGCATATCACCATGTATAAAACGAATTTCTATATGATTATACGCCGCCTGCTGTTCCTGCTGTTCATCGTAGCGGTCCATATCCCCGCAGAAGCCCAGGTGAAGAACATCAATATCACGGTTCGCCGCACGGAAGACTTGAACAGCAAGGATGCCGCCCCTTGGCCGGGTGTCATCGTATATGGCTTCTTCAATGCGAGCAAAGCCAACGCCTTCATGAAGAAATGCCAAGAGGAGGAAGCCAAGGGCATGACCTATGCCCCACAATCGGAATCGGAGTACGACGCTTTGGGCGAGACCGACCAAGACGGCTACTGCCTGATGCAGCTTCCTCTGACAGGCTATATCATCGTGAAACCGGAAGGGGCCACCCTCGTGAAGCGGGAATTGCGCGGCATGATGGACATCAAAGTGACCTGCCTGGCCGCCAAGCAGATGGGCACGGTGACCAAAACCGCCAAACGCAAGCGGAAGAATGAGCCGCAAATCCCCAACATGTGCGGCAACCGCATGGTGGTCGGTCCTTTCTACTATTATCTGTCGGCCGACGACACGGACGACAAATCACGCATCATCGTCAGCCCCGTGGTCAAGGCGATTCCCATCAGCGAAGAGGTGAACCTGGACGAGAATGAGGAAGAAGGCAACGGCGAGATAGTGGGTCATCTGGTTCCCTTCGTGAAAGACGGCGAACAGTTCCAGAAAGGCAACCTGCGCCGCATGGGCTTCGACGAAACTCGTGACCCCTTGTTCAAATACCGCGAAGGGACGTTCATGCGTTCCCATGTGGAAGACTCCCTGCTCATCCACTTCGTTCTGGAACCCGTAGACCGCAATACGCGTTACCGGGTGGATGCCCTTCAGGCCTACGGCATGAATTCCAACACCCCCTACCGGCAGGACAGCGTCTGCCTGAGCGAGGGTTACGTAAAAGACCCTATGCGCTTCTTGGATTACAGCCTCATCGAGCTTCCCATCAACCGCGAGCGTTATGCACGAAGAGGACGGGCGGAATTCAGTAAAGACCACGAAAAGCTCGATTTGAAATTCGTGGTAGGAGAAGCACGCCTCGACCCGACAGACACGTTGAACTTCAAACAAATGAACCAACTCAAAGACAACATGTCGCGCTATATGGGTGCCGATGCGGGCATCACCAGTGCGGTCATCCACGGGTCGGCCTCGCCCGAAGGAGGACAAGCCATCAATGCCCGGCTCTGCCGCGAACGTGCGGAATACCTGCGCGGCGAATTGAGCCGTTTCCCTGCCTTGCAGGATGCCCGCCGTACGGGCGAAATCAAAACCACCCACAAGATGGCCACATGGACTGATGTGGCGAACCTCTTGGAAGCCGACTCGCTAAAAGAAGAGGCTGCCAGTGTGCGAGCCGTACTCTCCACGACGAAAGACATGGGGCGGCAGGAGGCCGCCATCCGTAAACTGCCGTGCTGGAGCATCATCGAACAGCAGATCCTGCCGCAATTGCGCATCGTGGACATCGAATACCAATACTACACCAACCGCGTGAAAACACGCGAAGAGATATGGGAACTCTACCAGACCGACCCCGGATACCGCGCCGGGCAAAAACAAGTACCTTACGAGTTCTACGAACTGCTCGACATGATTAAAGACCCGAAGGAAAAGGAGACCATAGCCCGGGCCGCCTACACGTCGGTCAAAGACGAGGACAAACTGCGCCAATGGCCGTTGGCCGCCTACGAACTGGCCCGGTGTTATGCCCAACGCGGCGTGGCGGACACCAATCTGCTCAAACCTTACATCGACGTGCAACTGAACCTAGAATACCACAAACAAAAAATGGACGACTTCGGCAACGCAAGCTGGCAGGGATGGTACAACGACGAAGCCATCGTCACATCCCACATCAAGATGCTGGCCAACGCCGGTGCCTTCGCCTCGGCCTATCGCGTAGCGGAAATGCTCCTGCCTGACGGCAAACCGGAATATCGCAGACTGAAAATGTTCCTTCGCTGCCTGAACTGCGAATGGAACGACCCGGAGGTCATGGATACCGTATCAAACTCCTCATATTGGAACAAAATCGTCATATTGGCGGCGCAGGAAGACCCGGGATGCTGGGGCACTGCGCTCTACATGCTGGACGATGCCACACAAGTAGACCCCGCCGACCCAAGGGCGCTTTACCTCAAGGCACAGCTACGCTTTAATTTGGATGCACCTAAACGTACCACGACGGGATACATGGACGACAATTTCATGTTCGATGAGTTCTTCGAACCATCGGCCGATGACCCCACGGTGAACAGTTTCGGTGATAAACGTATGGACTGGGGGTTACCGATGGTGCAATGCTGCCTGAAGGATGAGCGCAACCTGAAACACATGCTCAACGACGGCACATTCAACAAGGACTACCGCAAAGCGTTCAAAAAATACTGGAAAAAACTCAAAGCCGACCCGGAACAATGCCGCAAGATATTGGCTGATTTGGAGAAGTCCGCAGCCCCTCAGCAAGCAGTGCAACCAGCAGCATCCGGAGATGCCGACGCAGTCACAGGGGAGCAAGCAACCGGGGCAGAAGACGCACCCACCACCACCCCATCTGCCGGTCCGGCATCCGGAACGGAAAGCCCGATCGACAGTGCTGCCACGGCCAGTCCGCCAGTCGTACCGACACCCGTGCCGGTACAACACCCATGGAGGAATGAAATGAATATGAAAAAGGCATTATAGAACCAGGGCGACACAATATAACGAATACAAGACAAGATGATGTACGGAAAATACAAAATAATATGCACATGCCTGTGCCTGTGGTACATGTCACCGGGACAGGCGCACACGATGGTGACAGCGGTACGGCCTGTTGTGGAAACACCGGACAGCACGGCGACATCCTCCACACCGGAAGCAGTCGACACCACAGCGGTACAGCCCGTCGAGAAAACTCCGGTTTCCACGGCGGTATCCACCTCCTCCAAACCCAAACTGGACCACACCGTGGACTTCAATCCCTTGGACTACCTGTACCCGGACCGTTATGTGGAAAAAGGCGATACTTTCCGCAACCGTTTCCTTGACCATCTGTACGTAGGATTCACGACAGGCTTCTCGCAAGTCGCCCCGAAAGGCCGACGGGCCATGAAGAACGGAATACCTTTCGGCGGTGTGGCCGGATATGACTTCAACCGGCTACACGGCCTACGCGCCACACTATTGCACACGAACTATGACATGAAGGACGACGATGGCACCGTGAAACAATGGGAAACCGATATAGACTATGTATTCCATCTGTCCGATTACCTTTATGGCTACGACAAACGACGCATATTCCGCATCTCTCCTACTCTCGGCGTGGGCTATATACATTCCGTTTTCCAAGGAGAGCGCGCTTCCATCTTTAAAGGACAGGCAGGCATAAACGTCGGTATAGGTCTCGGACGCAATGCAAAATTCTTCATAGAACCATTCTTTTCCGCACTGACCGACCAAGCCGACCATTCCGGCCATACGAACGTGTCAAAGTATGACATACAATATGGCGTGAAAGCCGGTCTGACAGTCAATATGGACAATACCAATGACTTTTATAACAGCGACGTGGTCTATACACGCGGATTTTTCTACGAACTGGCACAGGGTGTGACTTTTTATGACAGCGATGACTTGGGCTTCTTCAAAACGACCGGTACGGGCTACAAGATTTCAGTGGGCCGGTGGTTCGACCCCATCGTGGGACTCCGCCTCTCGGCCACGGCTTCCGAATATTATTGGAGCTACAACGGCCACCGAAGCCCGCCCCTCCTACGAGACACGTTACAAGGGCAGCATGTTTGCCGGACGGCTCGAAGGATTGGTAAATCCTCTCAACTTCTTCCCCTATTGGCGGCAAGTACGCCATCCGTTTGAGATGAACATCGCCGTGGGAGGCGAATACGGTTGGCTGACCAAATACATCCCGGGAACGGATAACGGCCTGAAATGCAACTACGCCGGTTTCACGGGTGCCGCCACTTTCCTGTACAGCATGGACAAAGAGACTTCTTTTTTCGTGGAGCCCCGTGTGGTTGTGGCCAATTTCCGTGAACCATACGTGAATGTGGCTCGCGAAGCATCCTTCACCGAAACTTCGGCCTCCATATCGCTCGGCGTGCGCGTCTGTGCAGCCAACCGGAAAGAACGCGCCTCGTGGCCCCCTTATATCTTCGAGCCACGCCTGTTCTCCGGCGTGCAAGTAGGAGGGTTAAAACACATGCGTTCGGTGAACACCGTGGGTGACTTCGCCCTGAACTACTCGGGACAGTTTTACGTAGGCTACCACCTCGGGCCTTACGTCTCGCTCAAGGCTGCCATAGAGTATGAAACCCTCAACGAAAACAAGTATGGGAGTTATGTGGTGGATTTCATGGGCGTGGAAAAACAATTCACCGCACTATGGCAATACCGCTACAACCTGCTGAACATCAAACTGGCCTATATGCTTAATTTATCCAACGTCTACCAGAAATATGACTTAAACCGGAAGTTCAACCTCTTCGTGGAAGGCGGTGCCTTGTACAGCAAGTGCATGTCGGACAATGCCCGGATATACAGCGGCGAACTCGAAGTGGGTTCCTCCCCCCGTCCCCTGTCCGCCGCGAACCCTGGCGGAGCACCTGCATTGTTGCTCGGTGCCGTGGCGCAATACCGTATCAACGACCAATGGAGCCTGCTACTCGAACCGGAAGTCCATTATTACTTGAAAAACGGTTTCATCGGCGGTGAAGTGTTGTCACCGTTCAATGACGTAGTGGCCAAGGTCAGTCTCGGCACGAGCTACACATTCTAACAATTGTTTTTAGCACAAAAGAATATCTGTGAGGTTATCATTCATAAATTACATAATAAAAGACATCCCTTGGGCGGATGTCTTTATTTTTTCACGATATGCTCTTCATGACCCTACAGAAACTCTCGAACGAAGCATCGAGGCATCCTAACTGATAAGGAGCGAGATGCAAGGAGAAGGTACCCTTCACCGATGTCAGGTCGAAATATAGCTTGGCCACGCTGGCCAGATTGAACGACAAGGCATCACCTTTTTTCATCAGGAACTGGCAACAACGCACTAAGAAATCACGTTCATGCTCCAACTGACGCATACACTGGAACAATAAATAATAACAGGCCATTCCTCGGCCCTGCAACAAATATTGCACACGTTCGCGCGGCATATCTACATGAAGGCTTCCGAATAAATAAGACAATTCCTCCGTATCTTCCCCGAATATTTCCACCATAAACCGGATAAATTTGGCACGGTCCAATTCCGTCCCGGCATCGTTCAGGAACTTCGCTACCGGCACATAGCCATCTTGCCGCAATGTAAAACCGGATTTTTGCTTCCGAAGAGGAACAGACTTGAGCAAAGTCACCAAAAAAGCTTTGGAATGGTACACCAAAAGGAAACGAAACGCCTCCCAAAACACCGTATCCGGCACACGAGGCATAATTTGTACGCTGATGATTTCACCGGCCATACGGAACTCTCGATGGGACAAGCTGTCCAGATACACAGCCAATCCGTCCCAGTCGCCCGCCTCGAAATAGGATTCAAGACGTGCTAAAATCAATGGATTATAATATTTTCCATACGCCATAAGCCCGATAAAATAAAAAGGCGAAACTTTTCCGGTTTCGCCTTTGTGCTTTTTGAGCCTCTTGTCGGATTCGAACCAACGACCCCGAGATTACAAATCACGT
>OGPT01000967.1_pt1 | contig 28208 bp, 24 predicted proteins | sample 1552951 | NCBI WGS metagenome assembly OGPT01 (sample SAMEA2580224, study PRJEB22360) | human gut metagenome | biome: human gut; feature: human-associated habitat; material: faeces | place: Denmark | collected 2008/2010
AAAGTAAAAATTCTAAAAAAGTACCTTCAAGTAAAAATAAAAAATAGTAAATTAGCAAAATTAAAAATTCTAAAAAAACTATCTTCAGAAGGCATAAAAAGTTTGCTTTAAAATGCCACTTTTATTCTTTAAATATAAGTAAATTGTTTAAAATAGCTTCCCACTGAATTTCGAAGAGCCATTATTTCTATCAAGTTTTTTTTATTAGTATATAAATTTCTGTACATAATAGAAAGAGACTAGTATTTAATAAACTAGTCCTACTTCTTTATATATTTAGTATCTTTTAACTTAGTTATTAATTCTTTATTACTAACTGCTCCAACTAATTTACTCATAACTTCTTCTTGCCCTTTTTTAAAAAAACAGACAGTAGGTGTTCCAGATATTTCAGTTATCTCATAAAGTTTACTCTTTTCTTCCTCTGTTAAATTAGATAGATTGATTGAATACCCGGTAAGATTATATTTACTTAGAACACTTCTAAATCTAGGAGAAAATTCCTCACAATGAGAACATCCTGTTTGAATAACTTCTAAGATGAAAGACTCTTTATTATCAATTTTACTCTGTAAAGTAGTAAAGTCAATTTCTTTTACTGTATTTAAATTATTAGAACAGCCAGTTAGAAATAAAATACCTATAAATATTGTTAAAAGAATAAAACTTTTCTTCTTCATTAAACTTACACCTCAAAAATAATTATAACAATAAAAAATAGTATTTGTAAATAATTTACATCTGAAAATATTCATGCTATACTTTAAATAGTAGAGAATAGGGGAGTGTTAATAGATGATTTTAAGAAAACCTTATGCATTTTTGATACAGTATTTTCAAAGAATTCACCTTATATTATTAGGACTTAGTTTTTATATATTTTATAATAGAATTTTATAACTCGATAAATAAGGTAATATTTTTGTAAATAAAGAAATTTAAAATTACAAAAAGATATTAATTTAGAATCCATTAAAAGCTATGTTGGTTTTTTACCAGTGATTATTATCATTCTATGTGTTTTGACATTTATTGTTCTAATGATACTGTTAAGACATAAGGAAAAACCATGGAAAGTATACTTGTTACCACTTTTTGATTATATCTTCTTACTAATAATAATGTTTTATATTAGAAACTATTTTATGAATTATAATGAAGTTTCTGATATTACTAAAATAATGGCAGCTAGAGAATTACTATTTATTGCTTATATTCCTCAGTTCATTATAATTCTTTTACTGATAATTAGAATGTTAGGAATTGATCTTAATAAATTTGGCTTTCAAAAAGATAAAGAATATTTAGATATAAAGGAAGAAGATAGAGAAGAGTTTGAAGTAAATGTTGAATTTGATAAAGATAAAATCAAAAGATTATTTAATAAATTAATAAGAAGCCTAAAATACCTTTATTATGAACATAAATTTATCTGCCGAGTTTTACTTTCTTTATTAGTTATACTTATAATAGGCTATAACTATTATTATTTTGGAGTACTTCATAGAATCTATAGAGAAAATCAGTCCTTTAATTCTAATTTTTATCAAATAACAGTAAAAGATAGCTATATAACAAATAATAAAGATAATGGAGATTTAATCGAAAAAGATTCTTCTTTTGTAATAATAAAATTATCAGTAAAGAATTTAGCTGGAGAACGAGATATGTATATAGATAGATTTCGTTTGGTAAATAGAAATAATGAGGGGGAAAAACTACCACAGTACCAACCATATTTTGCTGGTTATGGAAAAGTATATGATAATTCCACCTTTAAAAACAATGAGACTAAAAACTTTATATTAATTTATAGAGTAGATAAAAACTGGAAGAATAGAAACTATATATTATATTATCAAGGACTTGGTAATTCACTTCTATTAAGAAAAGTAAAACTTAAATTAAAAGATTATCGTGAAATAACAAATGGAGAGACAAAAAAAATTAATCAGAAAATGACTATTGATAAAAAAGATTTTACTATTACATCATATCAAATAGCTAACCAAGCAGTTTATTATTCATATAAGTGTTTAAATAGTGGTTGTGGAGTAAATGCTGATACTGTATCTTCATATAATAATGATATTTTACAAATAAATTACATTAGCGAATACTTTGATTCAAAAACTTTTGTTGACTTTTCAACTAAGTATGCTAGAATTAAATATGAGGATAGTAATGGTAAGGTACATACCTTGAACTGTACAGATGCCATTGGTAAAGATTATACAACTAAAGCATTATACTTTAAAGTGCCTAGTACTCTTAAAGAATCTAAAAAAATAGATTTGGTTTATACGGTAAATGGTAAAAAATATATATATCACTTAAAGAAATAAGAAAGGAAATTAAAATGGATAAGAAAAAAATAATAAAAATTGTTGTTTTAGTGGTAGTTATAATTACTGTGTTGTTTCTTTTATGGAATTATGTAATTTATCCTGTTAACGCTTTTAGGCATAATGAAAAAATATTAAGTGCAGCTGGAAAAAGGTATTTTGAAATAAATAGACGTAATTTACCAAAAGAAGAGGGACGTGTATCTACCGTTTCTCTTGAAGTGCTTATTAGACAAAAGTATTTGGATGAATTAAGTATTAAAAATAATATTTGTGATATTAGAAATAGTAATGTTAAAATGAGAAATGAGGGTGGAGGTTATGCTTATTACACACACTTGAAATGTGGTAATAGACATAGCAATGTTGATTATACTGGTCCGATTATTAATTTAAAAGGAACTAAAAAAATGACTATAAATAAAGGGGACACTTATAAAGAACCAGGAGTTTTAACTGTAAAAGACAATAAAGATGGTGAATTAAAAGTAAGCGATGTTACTATAAGCGGCAAAGTAGATACCAATAAAATAGGTAAGTATCAAATAAAATATACTGCTTCAGATAGTTTAGATAACGAAACTGTAGTAACAAGAGAAGTAGAAGTAATAGAAAGCTTAAGTAGTGTAACAAAAAAAGCTACTAAAAATACTAATGGTTATTATAGGGGACCTAGAGATGATAATTATATAAAATTTAATAATATATTGTTTAGAATAGTAAAAGTTAATTCAGATGATACGGTAACAATTGTTAGTGAAAATCCGTTAGCCAATATTGATTATGGAGCAGAAAATGGTAAGTTTGATGGTAGTAATATGGATGAGTGGTTAAATGATTACTTCTATGCTTCCTTAAATAATAAAAGTAAAAAATTAATAGTAGATACTAAATGGTGTAATGATTCTGTTACAACTAGTAATATAGCTAAAACAAATTGTGATAATTTTACAACTAGTAAGAAAATTGCTATTTTATCTTTAGAAGATTACAATAATAGCATTGGTGAAAGTGGAGAAAGTTATTTACAAATAAGAGCTAGAACGTGGTATAATAATTTTGATAGTAATAATAAAATCTGGTCAGTTAAGTCCAATACTTTAGAAGCATATAAGGATAATATATTACTTAATATAAGACCAGCAATAAATCTAAAAAAAGATACAAGAATAGTTGGGGGAGAGGGAACAATTGATTTTCCTTACTTAGTAGGTACCGAAACATATGCAAGTAAAAATATGAAAGTTAACAAGTTAGATATAGGTACTATTATTAATTATTCTGGCTATAATTTTATTGTTGCAGGTAAAGAGGATGATGGTACTACTAAAGTTATAATGGCAACTCCATTTGCAAATAATGCTATAGATGCTAATATCTCCTATGATACTAAAAGTAGTATTAAAATTTATAATCCAAATGAGAAAGGAAATATAGCATATCAAATTAATAATGTTTTAGCAAATTATATAGATACTAATTATTTTGTAAAGAAAGATATCATTGTCCCTATATATAAAGAAAAAGTAACATACAAAGGGAAACATGAAACTAAAAAATATACTGGCAAGTTAATGATTCCTTCCGTCTTTGAATTATTTAGCGGATCAATTAATAATACAGAAATGGCTTATTGGCTAATTGATGGTTCAAAAGAAGAAGAAAATAAGACTATGATAGACATGGATGGAACCACAGCATTCTATTATAAAGAAACGGGTAGAACTGCTGGAGTAAAAATTAAAGCTTATCTTCATAAAAATGTCTATGTTAAATCAGGAAATTGTGTAACTAGTTCGTGTAAAATATCAAAATAGATGAGAGGTAGTATGATGAAAAATAAAAAAGAAAAAATGTATATTTATTTAATTATTTTAATCTTTGTTCTAAGTTTTATCCTCTATTTTATAAGCATACAACCTAAAAGTAGCAAGCTTAAATTAGAAGATAAAACAACAGAAATTAACAAGGCCAAAAAGTATGGCGATAGTGTAGTTGGCTGGTTAACTGTGGAAGGGACTAATATTGATTTACCACTTATACAAGTAACAGACAATACGAATATCAATAGAAGAGACTATAATTATGCTTGGATATATGCTCATCCTGATTTAAAAAGTAATCATGTTAGTTATATATCACACAATATAAGAAATGTATCAAGAAAGCCAATAATAAATGACAAAAATATGAGTGGCTTTGAACAACTACTTAGTTTTATATATCCATCATTTATTAGTGATAATCAATATATAGCTTATACTGATGTAAATAATAAAAGTTCAATCTATAAAATATATGCAGTTGCACTAATTGAAAATGATCAATCAGCATCATTTAATGACATATACACAGCTACTGAACAAAAAGAGTATATTAAAATATCTAAGAAAGACAGTATGTATGATATTGATGTAGATGTTAATGAAAATGATAAACTACTTAGTTTATTAACATGTACAAGGTTTTATGGAGGAAATAGTTATAGTTTTAGAGTAGATGCCAGAGAGTTAAGAAAAGGAGAAAAACAAACTCTTAGTAAGGTAGAAACTAATGACAACTATAAACCGATTGAGGAAAGAATGAAAGAAGGTGATGCAAATGAAGAAGTTTAGTATTATGGCAGTTATTGCTATACTTCTTGTTTGTGTAATATCAGTTCCAACATGGACTAATGCAGAAAGTTGTCCATCCGTAAACTCATATGTATCAAAATATTTCAATATGAATGGTAAAGTACCATATAAGAAAGAACATAACAGTGTTACTTTTAGTATAAAAAAGGAATATCTAAATTATATCAAGGTTTATGTAAATGACTTATATGAAAAAGATGGTGATCAACATACTGGTTTGACTCAACCAGATGCTAATGGTAACATTACTCTTGACCTTATAGCCGATCAAAATGCAGGGTATACTGATACCACCATTAGGTTTTATTTTACTCCATCCCCTGATATGACAAATGCCAAAGATTGTGGTACTAGAATGAAATATTATTCCTTTGCTCCAACTGTAAGTTCTCAACAAAATGAAGATGATGAAGAAATAAAACAACTAGAAAGAGAACTAGGTACTTTACCAGATACCGATGCTTCTCTAGATGATTTAAAAGATGATACTTTTACTAAAGTAACAGACATGACAAAGAGTAATAAATTAACTTGTGATTATGGAAAAACTGATGGAAAAACTGTTAAAAAGTACACTCATACAAGTACTAAAAAAACAACTAGTAGATGTTCAACCACTTGTCGTGAAGATTTAGTTGTAACACTAGACCCACCAGTAATCACTCAAGCAGGAATGTGCTTTAGTTATGTCGTTGATATTAAATCAAAAGTAACTTGTTCTTCAAAATTTACAGGAACAAAACCTAGAAGATATACATTAAAAGTAAGTTCAACGGAAATGTGTAATGCTTCTACTACATGTAACAGTGGAAGTGATGTGGGTGGACCTGATGCTGATTTTGATAGTTGTGTTGAAAGCTGCGATAATGGTGAGTATACGCAAGCTTGTATTGATAAATGCTATACTAAAGTATATGAAAAAGATAGTACTAAAGAAGCAAAAAATACAACAACAAAAACAACAAAAAAGACGGATTCTAAAGATTATCTTAAACAATTAAAAACAACTAATACCTTTGTTGAACCACAAAAATTAGCTTCTTCTTTAAAAACTGTAAACGTTGGTGTAGCAAAAGTAACTTGTTATACAGATGATTATTTACAAAATCATACTAAAGGACTAAATGATGAACAATTAACTGCTTTAGCTAATGATGTTTATAACTCTAAACAATATCTACCAGGTGGTTATTATGGTGATGGTAAAGATGAGTATTATATGTGGAATCCATCTAATGAGTATTTCTCATATGATGTTAAAAATGGTTCTTATAAATTAAATGCTAGTGGTGGTTGTTCAAGTAAAATAAGTCCATACTACTTCTCATCAAAAGAAAGAACAAAAACGACAATTAAGCAATTAAATGGTACATTGTATTATCATAATACTAATAGAATTCATAAATATGTTCCTTCAGGACAACTTCTTAATAATGTGTATGTACATGCTGGATCTTTAATGAGACATTCAATTAGTTATGATAATGGTGCTACATTTATAACTAGTGAGTGTGGTGATATTTGTACTATTGCAACCCAATGTTCTAGTATAATAAGCGGTTTCCCTGGAAATAAAAAACATATCGCTACAGAAAAGCAGGCTCAGATGATTTATAAAGCAGAGCTTCAAGCTTATAAAAATGAAAAAGAAAGTTGCGTTAGATCAAGCAAGTCTTGTTATACTACAGCAACATCAACTTATACTATAAAAGTAGATGAAACTAGTAAAAATACCGGTAATAATTTAGGAAATTCATATAAAGCTTATCAAAAAGTTGATCAAGGAAAAAGTGGCAACAATAAGAGTAAAGTAACTGGTAATAACAAAACTATGATAATAAATACAAATGGTAAGTGTATAACTGGTGAATGTGCTAATAAAAATCAAGAATATTGCAGTAACTTAGATAAAAACTCAAGTGATTATAAAGCTTATTGTGATGATAAAAACTCATGTAAATTATCTGGTATTCCAGCTTGTAAGAATGGAAATACTTGTTATGATTATCATACAACTCTTTCATTCCCTAAAAATTATATTAATGTAAAAACTGGTCAAACTAAAGTTGAAATTACTAAAGATAAATTACCATTCTATGTAGCAATAGGAAACTCTTATTGTACAAATCTATCAACTAAAGAAGTTAATGTTAATTGGTATGACTATAAAATAGATGATACTAATAAAGTAGCAAAACCAAAGAAGATTAATAAATACAATATTAAAGGTACAATAAGAAATTATGGTTATAGTAAATGGAATTTTGATTTCTCATGTTTCTATGCTTTAAAAAATCCTGATACTGGTGATTGTGTTGGAGATAATTGTACTCCTAAAGATTGTGTCGGAAATAATTGTACTCCATGTACAGGAAGTAAATGTAATAATGGTGGTAATGGAGAAAATATTATTTCTAAAGTAAAAGTTCGTTCTGTTAACTTATCTAATTTATTCCCTAATCGTACACCTAGATTTAACTGGAGTAATGAAGCTAAGAATGTTAATAATAGAAATTATAAAGTTGATCCATCAACACTAGTCAAAGCAATAGAAACTACTGGTGATACAGTATATGATAAAGATAAGGAAAATAAATATCTAGATTATCATATTAAATTAACTAAGAGTGCAATAACCAAGATTAGAAATTATAATAAAGGTAAAACTTATAACAATTCTAATAATGGTTCACCAGTTAATAGAATAAATGGTGAAGGAACTTGGGGCGTTACAGTATATAGAAGTAAACTATTAGACAAGCTTGGTAAAAAAGTAGTAACTAAACGTGGATTGCTAGGATGTAACAACCAAACAAGTTCAAGAAGTTGTAATCAACAAGGAGGTAATTAATAATGAATAAAGCAATGTTATTAGTTGGTATTATAATGCTTGCCATGTTTACCTTTGGAGTAATTAATATAGCTTCAAGTTATCAAACAGGAAATGAATTAGATTACTATTTATTAAAAGAAACAACGGAAGCAGCTATGGTAGATGCAATAGATATTGGGTATTATAGATTAAGCGGTGGACTATATAGAATGGACAAAGAAAAATTTGCTGAAAGTTTTGTGCGCCGCTTAGCCCAAAACGTTTCCAATGATAGGGAATATGATATTAAGTTTTATGATATTAATGAAACACCACCTAAAGTAACCATAAAAATAGACTCATCAACTGCAACTAGTTTTAATGGAGACAATCTAAATATTTCAAATAAGATAAGCAGTGTTATGGAAACAAACTATAAAGAAAATGTATTAACTACTAAACTAGTAAATAGTGGAAAGCTAGATTATAGTCAGATAGATGAAGTCTATACAAAAGCTTTAGCAGCTAGTTAGAATAGAAGGGAAGGAAAAAAATGAATAATATTAGTGTAGGATTTAAAAAGTTTTTTGCCAATAAAAATACGGTAACTGTAGTAGGAGTTGTACTAGCTATTATAGTTTTGTATGTTGGTTATAATATGCGTGTTAAAAATGCAATTAATCCGGTAAGCGTACCTTATGCTTTAAAAACAATTAATCCAGGTACCCAAATAACAGAAGATATGATAGGAACTATGGAAATACCTCCAGCTATGTTAAAAGGTGATGCTATTACTAAAAAGTCAGATGTAGTAGATATGTATTCTGCTATAGATAGTGTAATTCCAGAAGGAAGTATATTTTATGGAAGAAGTGTTGTAAGCAAAGAAGCACTTCCAGGAAATATTATTTTAGATTATCCAAAAAATTATGTTTTATATAACCTAGAAGTTGATATGTCAAGTACTTATAGTAACTCAATTGTTCCAGGTAATTACATTGATATTTACTTAAAAGTTATGAATCATGTGGATAATAATCAAACAGTAACTGAGGATAATGATAAAATTATGGTAGGTAAATTATTAGAAAATGTTAAAGTCTTAGGTGTATATGATAGTAATGGTCAATCTGTATTTGCTAATACGGAAGAAAATAGAACTCCAGCTCAAATAATATTTGCAGTACCAGAAGATTATCACATCTTACTTCGTAAAGCATCATATTTAAGAGCTTATGATTCTGAAATTATTCCAGTACCAACAAATGAAAGTTTAGAGAAAAAACCTGGAGATGTTAAAATATCTAATGATGATTTAAAGAACTTTATTAATAGAGTAACTGCCATGACAGAAGCAGATTTAGCTGCTCAATAGAAAGAAGGAATTATAATGAACGAATCTATTTTTGATAAATTAGACTTTGGTGTTTTACAACCAATGTTAGATGATGATGATATAACGGATATTTCTTATTCTAATCATGGACAAGTATGGATTCGTTCTCTAGCTTATGGCTCAAAAAGAGTAGAGGTTACGGGACTTAATGATGCCTTTATGGAAAAGCTTGCTTTTCAGTGTTCTAATGTAATGGGAACAACATTCAATAATGCTAAACCGTTCTTAGATGCTGAAAGTGCAGAACTCCGTTTAAACTTTGTACATGAGTCAATTGCTACTAATGGAATAGCAGCTGTTATTCGTAAAACACCAGCCAAGATTAGATTATCAAAAGAAAAATTATTAAAAGAAGATTATTTTACTGCCAATATACACGATATATTAATAAAATGTGTAGAAGGGCACTGCAATATTATTGTTTGTGGGGAAACTGGTTCAGGTAAAACAGAGTTTGTTAAGTATTTAGCTAGTCATACTAAAGAAAATGAAAAAATAATTACAATAGAAGATACGCTAGAACTTCACTTAGATAAGATATTTCCTCATCGAGATATTGTAGCAATGAAGACCAATAATGTAGCAAGTTATACTGATGTTTTAGTAACTTGTATGCGTCAAAATCCTAAGTGGATTCTACTTTCAGAAGTACGTAGTGCAGAAGCAGTAACAGCAGTTAGAAACTCAATTTCATCAGGACATAATATCTTATCAACAATCCATGCTGATAAAGCTAGTGCTATCCCTTATCGTTTATATTCACTTTTGGAAACTGATATAGATGTTGATCAATTCTTAACAACAATTTATCGTTATATTCAGTTAGGCGTCCATATCAAAGCATACTATAGTAAAGAATATGGAAAATTCCATCGTGAAGTCGACGAAGTAGTAGAATTTTATGTAGATGAAAATAATAAACCAATTTCACATATTCTTTATCAAAAAACATTTGGTAAAAAACCAGTACAGAATATGCCTAGTGAAAACTTGCTTGCATATTTAGAAAATCAAAATATAGATATTAGTAATTTAATTACTAATAATGATTCAATGAAAAATATGGACGATGAATTAAGACAAGTAGAAGTTCCAAATACAAATACATTTATTAATCCTAATAATTTAATAAATCAAACTAGTCAAGAGGAAATATCTTTACCAAAAATTCCATTTCCAAATGAGATGTTGTAGGAAGGAGGAAACGTATGGTACTTTTCTTATTAATTTTAATTGGAGTTGCAGTTATTCTTTATAGAAACTATCAAGGAGAGAATGTAACTAAATATATAACTTCTCAAGTAGAAACTTTATATAATAGATTTGCCCCTTATTCGTTTAAAGTAGTTAGGGAAAAAGCAAAGGATTTAGGACAAGAGTTTACAGCTAAACAATATCTAATGCAAATTGTTATTTTAGGTGGATTTGCTGGAATAGTAACATATTTATACTTTTATAATTTATTAGTTAGTATAGCATATGTAATAATAGCAATATTATCTGTTCCATATCTTGCATTCTTAAGATGTAAAAGAATTTATAGTGAGTTTGTCTTTGAACAAATACAAGTTTATACCACTAACGTTATTATGGAATTTGCTACTACTCAGTCCTTCGTTAAGTCCTTAGAAGGTGTTAGGGATTCAGGAGTATTAGAAGATCCTGTTTTAGCTGATGTTAATGTAATGATTGATATGGCTTATGAAAATGGATCAATTGATGAAGCAATTGAATATATGAATCAAAAGTATCCCTATTATATAGTTAAAAATATGCATCAGTTATTCCTACAAATAACTAAAGAAGGAGCAAGGGATACAGGAGAAAGTTTAGAAAACATGCAACTTGATATCGATACTTTAGTTGAAAGTGTTTATCGTGATAGAATGGATAGGGCACAGTTTCATAAGAAATTCTTGAGATATGGTGTTATCTTATATTTGTTAGTTATGCTTGTACAGTATATGTTAGGTCGTGAGAACTATTTAGCTCTAATAGATAAAAATTATGTAAGATATATATTACATGGAATTATCATCTTCAATGCATACTTTCTTCTTAAAGGAGAAAAATATTATAATGAGAATGTGGGGGTTGAATAGATATGGAAGTAATTATTGTAGCAGTAATAATTATAGGAGTCTTACTATATAATCACACTATTGATAAAGATAAGTTTATTAAAGATAATACTAAGTACTTTAATATTCTAAGAGAAGATGATTATGATTTCTTAGTAGCTTCAAAATATGGTGATAAAGTTGATAGTAATGTCTTATTTCAAAAAAGAATTAATATTGGTGTAGTAACGATATTTGTAGTTTTATTTATTTCACTTAATTCAATAAGCCTACTTAATATTTTAGCAGCCGTGATTGTTGGTTTTGTAGCTTTTAAATATCCATATATGGGATTAAAAAAATATTATAAAAATCATTTATATGAAATAGATATAATGTTACCATATTATTTAAAAGGGTTAGAAATATTAATTCAACATTATACAGTACCAGTAGCTATTGGTAAAAGTATAGCTGATGCTCCAGATGTTTTTAAACCTGGTCTTAAGAATATGGTAGAAAAGATTAATGCAGGTGATTCATCTATTCAACCATATATGGATTTTGCTAATGAATATCCAGTAAGAGATTCTATGCGAATGATGCGTTTACTTTATCGTTTAGGAATAGGTGGACAAGAAAAAAAACAAGAAAGACTTTTAATGTTTTCAAAGACTGTGTCTAATTTACAAGCAAAAGCTCGTGAGACTAAATATAAAGAAAGACTTAATCATATGGAGCAACAAACTATGATTATGCTTGTTGTAACGGGTGTAAGTGTCATGGGAGTTATATTGATTTCTATGATGACAATGATGGTTTAATAATATTTATAAAAAAGTAGTTACAAATGGAAAAAAATTTGTTATAATTGAAGTATATAATAGGAAGGAGATAGATGTAAATGAAGGAAGCAACAGGTGAATTAAATATGACAGTTGTTACTATTGTTTTGATTGGAGTAATTACGACTTTCTTTGCTTGGTTTTGGCCAAATGTTATTAAACCAAACATTCAAAAGCAATGGAATAATAATGTTAGTTCACAAAACAATGTTAGATAATAAAGAGGTGATTTAAAGTGCGTGATGCAATTGGTGGAGTTTTTTCATTACAAATTATATTAATCTTTGTTATATTAATTAATGGGTATATGGCATACTCTGTCAATTATACTCGTGCTTTTCGTGTCAAGAATGGAATAATTAATATTGTTGAGGAAAGGGAAGGGTTTAGTCAAAATAGTAAAACAACTGAACTAATCCATAATTATGTTACATCAGCTGGTTATGGTCTTTCCTCTGTACAACAACAAAAAGTTAGAAATAACAATACTAAAAATGGTTGGTATTGTAGTGGCCAAGATGGTTATTGTATTAAGTGCTTTGATAATACAGGGAACAATAGAATTACCTCTGATGATGCTACTTATCGCGGGGTTTACTATACTGTAAAGACTTATGTAAATATGGATGTTCCTATTCTTAATAGAATTTTTACTGGTTTGCCTGACTTTTTATCTGTTAAAGGTGATACTAAAACAGTATATGCAAAGAATGGGTGCCAAGCCATGACTAGATAGAAGGAAGGGATAAATATGTACGTTATAATTGCCAATGAAGCTAGAGAGATGTTATCCCACCTTGATATAGACGTGATGAAAAGTGTAGAGGGAGTTCATACAGCAGAGGAAATTGTTTCCATGTTTAAGAACTTCTTTTATGCTAGGATGATTCTTGATGTTACTGCTATTGAAGATTATGATAATATTACAAATATTCAAAAAATATCTATAGGATTAGATGCTGAAAAGATAATATTAGTTCTTCCTAATAATACGCTTTCAACATCTAGTAGTTATTTATCAAAGATTATTTCAATGGGAATTTATAACTTTACTACTAACTTGGACGGAGTTAAATATTGTTTAGAACATCCCAATACCTATAAAGATGTAGCACATATTCAGCAACTTAATGATTTATCAAGTACGATAAACGAAAAAGTTGTAGGTGGCAGTCAAATAATTGGTATTCGTAATATTACAGATCATGCAGGTTCAACTACTTTGATTTATATGTTAAAGAAGGAACTTGAACAAACTTATGGAATGAGTGTATTAGCACTAGAAATAAATAGACATGATTTTTTATATTTTAATGATAAAAATATGGTTTCGACAACTGATGCTAATTTAATGACAGAAATTGTTAAACATAAAGATGCTTCAGTAATTCTTATTGATTTAAATGATTCAGATAATGATGGGGTATGTGGAGATGTGCTATATCTTTTGGAACCATCTAGTATAAAACTCAATAAACTGATGAGAAGAAATAGAAAGATATTTGAAGAATTAAGAGGAAAGAAGATTGTCTTAAATCAAAGTTTATTAACTAGTAAAGATGTAATGGACTTTGAATATGAAGGAAGAACTAAGGTTTTTTATAATATTCCTCCATTAAATGATAGAGAAAAAAGTCCTGTAATTGCTGACTTTTTAACCAAACTTGGTCTTTTAAATAAAGAAGAAGTAAAAGATGAAGGTAAGATTTTTGGATTATTCAAACGTTAATAATTGACAAATAATGTTAAATTTTATATTATAATAGTTAAGAAGGAGAAATTGATATGAATTTATTAAGTTTAGTACAAGTACTAGGAGATGCTAATCCTGTAAGTGACAAGTATTGCCATGGTTTTATGTTTTTAGTTAAAATTATTCGTAAAGGTGTATTTCCTATTTTACAAATTGGTATTCCTATTATTTTAATTGTTCTTGGAACACTTGATTTAGCCAAAGCTGTTATTGCGTCAGATGAAAAACAAGTAAAAGAAGCACAGAGTAAACTTATTAAACGTTGTATTTATGCTATAGCAGTATTCTTTATTGTAACACTTGTAAATGTTATTTTATCGATGGTTGCTACTACGGCAGGAAAAGATGCGACGGGTATTACTGATTGGCGTAATTGTTGGAATCATGCCAAATAAAAGTTTGAATAAATAGCAAAGTATAAATTGCTATTTTTCTTTTTTTTTGATACAATTATTTTGATTAGTCTATTTCTTAGACTTTACTTTGGTGGAGGATTATATGAAAAAGAAAAGTATATATATTATAGCCTTATTACTAATAGCTTTTGTATTCTTGATTCCTAGTGATGTATTGGCTACTACACAATGTAAGTATTCTTGGACTAGTAAGCTTGTTAAAACTAATAGTAATGGAACTGCTGTTGCAGCTGATTTTATTTTAAGTACAGAGGACAATGCAAAGCGTTTAACTAATGCTACATCACCTTTTTCAACTCGTCCTGCTAAATTTGCTAATAAAGAAGGTATTGCCTTAAATTCTGATGGCAGTTGTCCTTCAATTAGTATTTATGTACAAAACACTTCTGGTAATTTCAAAATTTATAAGAATAAAACCAATTGTAAGAATGGAGCCTTAACAATAAATAGTAGATGTTCACCTGATTTAAAAGGAACTAAATTGAGCGGGGATAAATCAAATTCAGATGCAAATAATTCAGGAGTACAGTTCGAATTAAGTTCATCATCTTCTGGGGAATGTAAATATGTTAGAAAAGTAGTTAATGCTTCTACAAATAAGACTCAATCAGCAAGCAATATTTCTATAAAACCAAATGGTAATAATAAAGTTAAGGGAACTTGTTCTATAGCTATTGGCTATTGTATCCTTTCAGTTGATGTACCTAAGAAATTTTATAGTAATAATAATTTTACTTGTCCAAAATATATTTATACTAAATCGGATACTTATGGAAAGGAAGGCACTAATGTTAAGACAATTGTTTATGACACTGGTGGAGAAAATGATACTAACAGATCTACTGTAGATAGTAATGGTAATGTTGTTAATAATAAAACTACTACTGATAATAAAAATCCATTAGATGGACTTAATCAAAAGTATGATGATTGTAGTCAATTGATAAATACTAAAACAGAGGGAAGTTTTGGTTGGCTACTTCAAAAACTACTTAATTATATAAAAATAGCAGGTCCTATTTTAGTTGTCTTACTTAGTGCGCTAGACTTTATTAAAGCCATTGCTTCAAGTGAAGAAGATGCTTTTAAGAAGGCTCAATCAAGACTTATTATTCGTTTAGTGGCAGCCTTAGCGTTATTCTTAGTACCTACTTTTGTAGAATTATTACTTGGACTAATAAATGGAATAAATGACCCAACTTGTGGTTTAAAATAAAAAGGAGTTGATGTAAATGATAGGAATGTGGGAAAACAGTGAACCAGGTATTCTCAATGATGGTTTACGTAGTTTCTGTACCATTTTTGATGGGGTTGCTACTACTTTATTAGGTGGAATTTATAAAGTGTTTTTCTTAGTTGCTAATGCTACTATCATAAGTGGCGATGTTATCAAAGTATTCTATTCAAGAATTCAACTTATTCTAGGAATATTAATGATATTTAAACTAGCTATGTCAATTTTAAATATTATTATAAACCCAGATGTTGTAAAAGATCAAAAAAATGGACCAGGTAAAATGGTTACCAGAATAGTGGCAGCTTTATTTATGCTAACTCTTGTTATACCAATAAATATTCCAAATGCTACTGCTAAAAGTCTTAATGCTTATATAAATGATCATGGAATTTTATTTGGTGTCTTATATAAAGCACAGGATTCAATATTATCTGAAAATATTCTTGCTAAATTGATATTGGGTACTTCATCAAATGCAGATGCTGATGATATGGACGTTAATAATCTGAGCGATATAGGAAATAGCATGGCGTCAATTGTTTTAAAAGTGTTTGTAAGAATTAATGTAAATGATGATACTCTTCCTGCTTGTGACTACGCTTCAGATGATAATCCTTGTTCAAATACAGTTTGTGCAGCAGAAGTTAATGAATCACATTATGCTGAAGAAAATGTTGATCCACAAGTTATTTTAAGCCATATAAATGATTCTTGTGGAAGAGGTTCAGATGAAAGATATGCTTTTGGATATACGCCAATTATTGGGGCATTAGTAATGCTGATTATGGCTTTAATTATAACGGGATTTACTGTTGATATAGCTGTTCGTGCTATTAAACTTGCTGTTTTAAGACTTGTTGCTCCTGTACCGATTATTTCTTATATTAATCCACCTAAACAAGGAGGGGGAGCTTTTGATAACTGGACTAAATCTTTAATTTCTACATATGTTGATTTATTTGTGAGACTTGCTATAGTATACTTTGGTTTATTTGTGATTCAAATAATAATGAATGGTGGTATGAATAATATCTTTGGAAGTAATGTTCAAGGATTTACATTTACATCAGGTATAGCTTTCATTTTTATAATTTTAGGTATTCTTGTCTTTATGAGACAAGCTCCTCAATTCATTAAAGATATTTTAGGAATAAAAGGAAAACCAATGGGAAATGTTGGACTCTCAAGTATGATGGCGGGAACTGCTTCCTTACTTGGTGGTGCAGGATTAGCTGGAGCTGGAGCTGCTGCTATGGGAACTTTTGGAGCCGCTAGCGAAGCTGCTGCTCAAGGAAAACCTGCTCCACATGGTTGGGCTGCAGGCCGTGATTTGGCTGCTCAGCTTAGAACTGGTGATTCTAAGACTAAGGGTGGACTTATTAATAATTTACAAGATAATTTAAATCGACGAGCTAGCATTAGAATGGCAAGAAAATATGGTGTTACAGCTGCTGGACTTGATAGGGCAAAACAATTATCACAAGATGCTGATGCAAAAGCAGCTCTTGCTAAAGATGCGTATGAGAGATTTACTCAAGGTAATATGGACGATTATGAAAGAGCACAATATGTAAGAGATAATAGATTGATTTTAGCCGGTTCTAGGGAACAACAGGATGAAACAATTAGAAATCATATGTATAATAATATGAATGAAACTGCTTCTGCAGCATTCAAAGCTAAGAAAAAATGGGATGATGGTAAAGAGTATGCTAAGACTCATAGAATTAGTCCAAGCTTCGAAGAGGAACATCGCCCAAGTTTGTTAGGAGATAGAAAAAACGACATAATAAATAGACCAGATATGTATAACGCTAGGGGAAGAGGTAAAACTGCTCATCAGACTGCTGGAGATAGAATCTTTGGTAGTCATAAAAAATGGGATGATCCGACTAGTGCTAGAACAGAAAACAGATGGAATCCTAATGGTGATAGAGAGAATATTGATAATGATACATATCATGATAATCCATGGGCACCACTGGAACCTGGACTAACACCACCAGGAGGCCATGGCCCTGGCGGTCCTCCTGGTGGTGGACCAGGACCTGGTGGTCCTAGACCTTAATATGAAAAGGAGTGTGACTAGTTTATGAATTATTTAATACCAGCTAATACGAAAAAAGGTGAATTGTTTTTAGGAATATTTAGAGGATTTGATTTGATTCTCTTTGGAGTTGGTATACTTTTAACCTTGGTATTGTTAGTTAGTATGCCAATGAATGATACTATGCAGGTAGTACTTGTTATGCTTCCTGCTGGTATTTGTACTTTTCTAATTATTCCAGTACCTAATTATCATAATATATTAACAATTATCTTAGAGTGTTATGCTTTTTTAACAAATAGACAAAGATATGTGTGGAAGGGTTGGTGTGTATCAGATGGCAAAAAAAATAGGTAGTGCTTATACAGAAGATTGGTTACCAGTTGAATCTATTCAAAATGGTATGATTGTCTGTAGTGATAAAAATAAAGTTACTGGAGTTAAGATAGCTCCTCGTAATATCTTTATCTTGGATGCTCAGGCTCAAGATAATGTCTTGATTAGTTTAAAAAACTTTTATAATATGATTGATTTTGAATTTTGGTTAGTGGTAGCGGATAGACCGGTTGATATATCTGTATATATGTCACAGTTACAGCTTTTATATAATGATACACCATCTCCTGCTATTCGTAAGATTATTATGCAAGATATAGAAAAGGGTAATACTTTTATGAATAATAGTATTGTTGATACTGAGTATTACATCTTATTTAAAGATAAGAATCCAGATAACTTACAAAAGAGAATTAGATTACTAATAAATGGATTAGCTAGTTGTGGACTTAATGCTTCTCAAGTTAGTAATGATGATTTAAGATTAATTCTAGATAACTTCTTAAATGGAGGTAAAACTACTGAGTTTGGGACGGTGATGCCATTATGAGTATAAGTTTAAAGAGTCAAATAGCTCCTAAGGGACTACATTTTAATCCAAGTGATTTCTTTATTAGTGATAAGTATGCGACTATCTTAACAGTTATTTCTTATCCTAAATATATCTCACCTGGTTATTTATCAACACTTACTTCTATGAGTGGTATTAAAATTGTTATTAAACATATACCAGTTCCTTTTAGTATGATGTCTAAGATGATTAATAGACAAATAGCAGATTTAAGAGAAAAGTATCGTCAGGAAAAAGATCAGACAGCTAAAGAGAAGATTAGACAAGATGCTGAGAGCTTAGAGTACTTTGTATCTATGCTTGCATCAAGTCAATCTAAAATCTTTGACTTTCAAATGCATATTATGATTACTGCTGATACTAAAGAAGAACTTGAACTTAAAAAAGTTAATGTTAAGAACTATTTAGATGCGATGGAGTTACGTGCTATTTCACTTCGCTTTGAACAAGAAAAAGTATTAAAGAGTATTTTACCAATCTTTCCATCACAGGACATTGAACAAAGAGTTGGAACTCCTATTCCATCTCCAACTATTGCAGCGATGTATCCATTTATCTTTGATAGTATAAAAGATCCTGGACTATCTGTTTTACTTGGAGTTGATTTCTCTGGTGGTGTTATCTTATTTAATCAGTTCTTATATCAGATAAGAAAAGAAAATAATAGAAATAATGCTAATATGATAATACTTGGTACTTCTGGTAGTGGTAAGAGTACAGCTGCTAAATTAGTACTTAGAAGTCATATTAGAAATGGTTGTCAGATAGTGGCAATTGATCCAGAAAATGAACTTGAAGAAATTACAAGAACTTTTGGTGGAGATACAGTTGATATCGGTAAAGGTGGACAATTTGGTATGATTAATCCCCTTGAAGTTATTATTGATGCGGATGAAGAAGAAATTAAACAAGGACTTGGTTATACTGTTTTAACAAGAACTTTACAATCATTAAAAGCTTTTATGAGGTATTATGATCCATCAATTACAGAAGATGTACTTACTATGTTTAGTGAAGTAGTACAAGATACTTATAAGCGATTTGGAATTGATTTTGATACTGATTTTTCTCATTTTACTAGTAATGATTATCCAACATTTACTGATGTATATGCAACGATTAAAGGACGTATCTTATCAATGCCTGAACAAACACATGAAAAAGATATCTTACAAAGATTACAATTAAAAGTTAAACCATTAGTAACAGAACTTAAATTCTATTTTGATGGTAAGACTACTATTCGAAAAGATAGTGACTTTATGGTATTTAACATTAAAGAGTTGATGAACTCTGAGGGTAATACTAAGAATGCTTTATTCTTTAATATCTTACGTTTTGCTTGGGGATTATGTCTTGATACTAGTGTAAATACTATATTAATGGTAGATGAAGCTCACGTATTATTAGGTGCTAATAACGAGTTAGGAGCCGATTTCTTAGCACAAGTACAACGTCGTGCTAGAAAGTATAATACTGGTACAATAATAATTACCCAACAACCAAGTGATTTTTCAGATAGAGCGGTTATTACGCAAGGTAAAGCTATTTTTGATAACTCATCATATTATCTTGTTATGGGATTAAAGAAACAAGCGGTTGATGATTTATCACTATTAATTGATTTAAATGATAATGAACGAGATAGTATTAAAAGATACTCACAAGGTGAAGCGTTGTTTGTCTGTGGAAATAGACGAATGCGAATAAATGTTGTTGTTACCAAAGAAGAGTTAGAGTCATTTGGTGATGGTGGAGGTTTTTAATATAAGAAGTTAGGTGGTGAAAAAAGATGAACCAAAACGATGGACAAAATAAATTAGGTAATAATAATCCTAATCAAGGTGTGCCAAATAATCAAAATGGTTCATCTTTTAATGTTCCTAAGCATGATACTCCACATGCTGCTCACTCTAATGGTTCTTTTCAAGATAGTTTAAGTAAAAAACCAACGAAACTAGATGATGAGGGTCCACGTGCTACTTTTGATAAAGCAAAAGAAGTTGCTAAAAATAAGATAATTGATGCTATTCCTGGTGGTAGACAAGCTAAGAAACTTATGGAAGTAAGAAACAAAACAAATAATGTCTTACAAAATATTAGAGCTAATAAGGGTCCCCAATTACCTCCTAAGAGAGAAAATATAGAGATAAGTAATGAAAATAAAAGAGGAAATAAATCATCTTTAGATAATAATAATGATAATAATGATTTTGGAAGAAATCGCCCTTCCTTTTTGCCAAGAAAACCTAAGTTTTTAGATAATACTGATGAAGATGATGAAAATGAAGAACAGGATGCTAGTGAAAATCAAGGCGGTTTATCTGTCTCACGTGGGAGAGGTAAAAAATCAAAGGGAGATAGTTTATCTTATTTAGCTGCTGGTTTTCTTAAAATGTCTCCTATTGCTAAGTTGATTTTATTGGTTGTTATTACTTTAATACCTCTGATGATATTTTTCATGGCTATGTCCCCATTATTGGTTTTTAATAGTACCTCTGCCATTGGGATTGCTGATAATAACGATAGTTATAAAGCAAGCAAAGCTGAAAAGAAGTTTCAAGAGCGGATAAAAGAAGTTCAAGATGAGTATAGTGAGGATGGTAAGAGTTTTGAAGCTAAGTATATAGGAGCTGTTTATACGATACTTTCTAATTATGGAAAAGGGTATACTTATAAAAAAATGACTAAATCAAAGATTAGGGAAATAGCAGATTTAATGTTTGATGAGAATGGTAGTTTTAGTGAAGATACCTTTAAAGAAAATTTACAAAATAGTTATTTTCCTAGTAAGATACCAGGAAAAAGTGAAGAAACTTATAAACGATATGTTGATGATATGTTTGATATCTTAAAGTATTATGACGATAATAAAAATAGAAATAAAACTTCATCAACTGGTACTACTGGTGATGTTTGTACATATGACATAAAAGGAATGAATACAGAAAAGTATGGTACTGGGGTTAAAAGTAATACAATTAATGCTAGTGATATTATGGTAAGACTTATGTCTGCTGGAGATATGTGTGATGGTACCTATGGTCAACCAATTGAAGGGGAAGAATTAGTGCCATTTGAAAAGTATGTTTTAGGTGTTGCACATGCAGAAACTGAAAATGCTCCAGAAGAAGCTTATAAAGCACAACTTATAGCTGCAAGAAGTTATGCTCTTACTATTACTGCAGCTAGTGGTGGTCATGGTGGTAGAAAGCTTGCTCAAGAAAATGGACAATGGATTTTACAGATAACCAATTGTGTTACTGATCAGGTGTACTGTGATCCAGATCGAGGATGTAGTGTTAATGGTTCTAGTAGTAATCAAAATCATATAATGCATAGTGGTACAACAACGGCAAGTACCCCTCATAAAAATCCTATTCCACAAAATGATCAAAGAAGACAATGGGCTAGTGAAGTAGCTGGAAAAGTAGCACTTGATAGTCAAGGAAGAGTGTATATGACAAACTTTGTAGGAACTGACCAGAGTGCATGGAAAGATATGGCAAATCAAGGACTTGATTATACACAAATAATATTAAAACATTATCCTGGAGTTGCTTCTATTAGTGATAGTGATTGTACTGATAGTTCTACTGGTGATGGTAGTTCTGCTGGTAGTTATGTAGGTTGGAAACAAAGTGATTCTAGATGGAAAGATGTAGTTTTAGGCGGTGGAACTGATAGTTCTAGATCAATTGGTAATATTGGCTGTCTTGCTACTAGTATTTCTATGTTAATTGCTAAAAGTGGAGCTATTGATAGTCTACCTACTGGTAATACTTTAAAAGGTAACTTTAATCCAGGTACCTTTGTAGAAACAATGAATAAAACAGGTGGCTTTGATTCAGGTGGTAACTTGTACTGGGAGAATGTAAGTAAAGCTGTACCTAACTTTGTTTATGATTCCTCATCTAAACAAACTTTGTCAGGTTTATCTAAAGATGATAAATTAAAAGTTATTAAGAACAAAATTAGTCAGCCTAATACATATTGTGTAGTAGAAGTTAAAGGTGGACAAGGTCAGCACTGGGTAGCAGTTGATAGTGTTAGTGATTCTACTGTTAAAATGTTAGATCCAGGTAGTAAAGCTACTAACTTGTGGAAAGAATATGACTATAAGAGAACATCTATGATTCAATGCTTTAAGAAAAAATAGAAAGGAAGATAAAACATGAAAGAAAAAAAGACTAGATATTATGTATTATTAATTCTTTTGATTAGTTATTTTGTAGTAATGTTTATCTTCTTTGTTTATCCACATTTTAAAGATATGCATAATAAAACTTCAATTATCGTAAATACTGATGCTAAGTGGTACTATGAAAATGGTAAATGGTATAACATGACTAAGACAAGACAATATAATTGGCAAGCTTTTGATATTTATCAGGATGGAAAGTTTTTAGGTAACCATTATCTTCTATATAATGATAGATGGTATATCTTTGATAAAGATAGAAATCCTATTAATCAAGAAGGAGTTGATATCTTTGCTATTAAAACAAATCAAAAATATAAATATGGTGATTTTACTTTAGAAGAAGTAAGTGAAAGTGATGAGAAATATATAAGAGAAGTATTAGATGATAATAATATTGTTACAATGGATTTTACTACTAAAAATGTAATTAACTTCGATTTAGATGGTGATAATAAAAAAGAAAAGTTATTTATTATATCTAATGTGTTTACTACAGGAAGTCCTAAAGATGTATTTAATTTTATCTTTATGGTTAAAGATAATAATATTTCTATACTAAAAAAAGATATAGAAACTTATGATAAAATGTATGATATGTGTCAAGCTTATGTTGCTTATCTTGTAGATATAACTGGTGATGGTACTTATGAAATAATTACTGGTTGTGGTTATTATAGTGATAAAAAACAATGTATAGAGATGTATCAGTTAAAAAATAAAAAATATCAAAAAATAATATCTTGTACTGATAAGTAAAGACATTATTTAGTTTAAGTGATATAATTTAGATGGTTGAATATTTTCTTAATTTACGTTATAATATGTTTCAAAAAAAGAAAGAAGGGTTTTCATGAAATTAAAATTTCGGGCAGATAAAGATGATTTAATTATATTTGGAGTTTTTGCATTATTTTTATTATATATTATTGCAATTGGAATTGTTAATTTACATACACTTACTACAGAAGGTGTGTTTAGTGGTTTTAATCCATTTCCTGCTTTTACACCTAAATTTTTATGGATGACACTTTTAATTTATATAGTTTCTTTAATCGGAATGTTTGCTAGTGTTAAATCTTATTTCTTTGAGATGGAAAAAGGGTTTGGTATTACAACTGAAAAGAAAGATAAGGGTTATTCTAGATGGGCTAAGGATAAAGAAATTCAACAAGAACTTACAATGGTTCCTTTACAAGCAGAAACAGCTAATGCTGGTGGAGTTCCCTTAATTTTAAAAGAGAATGAAGCCTGGGTAGATAATGGTGAGTATCATACATTAGTTATTGGTGCTACTGGTTCTGGTAAAACACAAACAGTAATTAAACCAACTGTTAAGTTACTTGCTAAAAATGGTGAATCTATGATTATTACTGACCCTAAAGGTGAGATTTATGAGAGTACTGCTTCTATGTTACGAGAGAAAGGTTATGATGTTCAAGTATTAAACTTTCGTAATCCACAAGCAGGTAGTGGTTGGAATCCTTTAACACTTCCATACCATATGTATAAGTCCGGTAATCAAGATAAAGCAATAGAGTTACTTGATGACTTAGCTTTAAATATCTTATATGACTCATCTAACGCTAATGCTGATCCATTTTGGGAAAAAACTAGTGCTGATTATTTCTCAGGTGTAGTACTTGGTTTATTTGAAGATGCTAAAGAAGAAGAAATTAACCTTAATAGTGTTAGTTTAATGACAACAGTTGGAGAAGAAAAGTTTGGATCTAGTACTTATATAAAAGAATACTTTGATGCTAAAGATCCAGCTAGTGCTGCTTCAATTAATGCTTCTAGTACAATATCTGCTCCAACTGAAACAAAAGGAAGTATCTTATCAGTATTTAGACAGAAAATAAAACTTTTTGCATCCCGTGAAAATTTATCAGAAATGTTAAGTCATAGTGATATAGATCTAGCTGGTATTGGTAAGAGAAAAACAGCTTTATTTATTGTAATACAAGATGAAAAGACAACTTATCATCCACTTGTTACAATACTACTAAAACAATGTTATGAAACATTAATTGATGTTGCTCAAGCAAATGGGGGAGCCCTTCCAGTTAGAACAAACTTCTTATTAGATGAGTTTGCTAATATGCCTAAATTAAAAGATATGACAACTATGATTACAGCAGCTCGTTCAAGACATATGCGTTTTACTATGATAATTCAAAACTATGCCCAATTAAATCAAGTATATGGTAAAGAAGAAGCAGAAACTATTCGTGGTAACTGTGGAAATATTATTTACTTAATATCAGCAGAGCTTGCTGCTCTTGAAGAAATATCAAAGATGTGTGGTGAGGTTAAAAGTAAAAAAGATGATAAGACAGCCTCAACCCCACTTGTTACTGTATCAGACTTACAGAGAATGAAACAGTTTGAAACTATTATTCTTCGTATGCGTAAACAACCGTTTAAGACTAAAATGACACCAGACTTTAAAATTAACTGGGGAAAGACTTATCCTAAGGCAGTTTTTGCAGAAAGAGAGAAAATCCCAGTTCAAACATTTGATATAAAAACATTTGTAAAAGAACAAAAGAAGAAAAAATTACTTGAGATGATGAATTCTACTGACATGGGAATGCCAAGTGGTGATGGAGGTATGATGCCACCATTCTTACCACCTAATTTATTTGCTAAAAAAGAACCATCTCCATTTAATATGGAAAGTAGTTCTATTCCTAGTAAACCTCAAATTAATCAAGCTATTGAGCCAGTTACTAAAAAGGAAGTAGCCCCTAGTTTTGATGTAGATGAACTAGTTAAGAAAATAGATGCTAAGATAGCTGAACTTGAAAAAGAAGAAGCTTTAAATAAAGAAAAAGAAAAAATGAATAAAATGGAAGAAAAAGAAGAGAAATTAGAAGAATCTCCTGTAAAAGAAGTTACTACTAATAATGACATTAATTTGAATCTTGATGATAATGATGCTGATGATGATTTCTTTGATGATTTCTTTGATGAATAGGTGATAACATGTTTAATAAATTTAGAGATATAGGAAAAAAACTATCAACGGAAGGTACCGATAATAATCAAAAAGATAATACTAATGTATCTGCTACGCCTACATCAGATAAAGAGAAAGCTAGAAAAAAACTTTTGAAAATGGTAGGAAGTATTTCTGTTATCTTAATAATAGTGTTTGGTTTAGTTTTATTACTAAGTGTAATAATTGGGAGAAACTATAGTTATGATCAAATAGAACTGATATTAAAAAATGCTGCCATTAAGTATTATCAAGTTCAAGATGTACTTTTGCCTTCTAATGATGGAGAAAAAAGTGAAGTTGATGCCACTACTTTATCAAGTGATGATTACAAGCTAATGAAGCCTCTTTCAAAACTTAAAAAGAATGTTTCATGTACTGGTAAAGTTGTTGTTCAAAAAGTTAATAATAAATACATTTATACTCCTTATCTAGATTGTGGTAACTCATATAAAACAGAGGAATTATATAAAGCTATAAAAAATAAAAATAAAGTTGTTACCAGTGGTAATGGTTTATATGAAATGAATGGGGAATATGTTTTTAGAGGGGATACAGTAAATAATTATGTTAAACTTTCTAAAGGATTATTTAGAATTGTAAAAATAACTAGTGATAATAAAATATTATTAATACCAGAATTTAAGGATTATTATTCTGATGTTTGGGATGATCGATATAACTCAGACTTAGAATATACTTCTGGTATTAACTTATACCGTATAAGTAGAATTAGAACTACGTTAGCAACTATGTATTCTGGTAAGATTGAAGACTTTACTTTATTAACGGATACAGATAGACAAAAATTAACTTCTTTTTCATTTTGCATAGGTAAAAGAAGTGAAGAAGAAGAGAATAATACTGGTACAATAGAATGTGCTGATACAGTAGATAATCAAATGATTGGTTTATTGACAGTCTCTGATTATATTAATGCTTCAACAGATGCTAATTGTAAGAGTACACTATCTAAATCATGTCAAAATTATAACTATTTAAAAATTAGTAATGATATTTGGTGGTTAGCTACAGCTGATGGTGCTAATACTAGTGATGTGTATTATGTAACTGATGAGGGATATATTTTGTCTTCAAGTGCTTCAATTTCACTCACAATTAGACCAACCATTATGTTAAACAATAATGTAATGATTAAAGGTGGTAAAGGTACTAATAGTAATCCGTTTGTTTTAAAATAAAACTGTAAGAGTCATATTAATTATGACTTTTTTTAATTATGACTTTTTAGTACGGTAAAAGTTAAAATCTTAAGAAACTATTCTAGAGTTGTAGTAATAAGTAAGTATCTATGCTATAAAATAATTGAAAATTTTTTTGTCAGATGCTAATTTAGTAAATCTCGGTAAAAATATACCCTCAATTTACTAAATTGAAGGGCTGAATTTAATAAAACCCCTAATTTGGAAGAGTGAATTTTGAAAATTGGCTGTTTGCAAAGTGATATTCATATCTGTTATCCTTTAACTACTTGTCCAAAGAAAGGAGGAATATGACAAAGAAATTTATAAAACCATTATATGATACTACTATAAAGTATTTAGTAAAAAGTACTGATACAAGGTATATCATCTATAAGCTTATTTATTTGGCAACTGGTATAGATCTTAGTGATTATACATTAATAGATCAAGAATTAAATACAGGTAATAATATTAAAGATTACCGTCTTGATTTATTATTTAAGAAAGATAATACCATTGTTAATCTAGAAGTTAATTATGAAGTAACAAAATGGACAAGAAGAAAACAATATAATTATCTATTTAGATTGGCAGGAAGTGGTTATGATGTCGGAGATAGTTACAAATCTAGAAAAGTTATCCAAATAAGTTTAAACAATTCTTACTTTGAAAAGAAAGATGCTAAGTTAGTCACTTACTGTTTTAGAGATAGTGTTTATCATACTAAAATAGATGGTGTAGAAAGCTATGAGATTTATCTTAGTAACTTTAAAGGCGTTAAGTATAACGGTAAGAATGAGCTTGCTACACTGTGTTCTATTTTAACAAGTGAGAGCATGGAAGAATTAAAAGAAATAGTAGGAAACTATAAGGAAGGACTGATATTAATGAGTGAACTGGAAAAACTAAAATTAAATGATGAATTTAATGCTTACTATGACTATGAAGCGGTTATCAGAAAAGAGAAAAATTCTGAATATGCTAGTGGCAGAGATGATGGACTAGCTGAAGGCAAAACTTTGGGACTAGTCGAAGGCGAAAAAGCTGGTGCTAATAAAGAAAAACTAGCTATAGCAAAAATAATGCTTCAAGGAAAAGAATCATTAGATAAAATAATGAAGTATACTGGTCTAAGTAAAAAAGAACTTACTATGTTACTATAATAATTATCTAAATTAAAAAAATAGTTGAATAACTTATCACTTCCGTGGTAGAATTTAATTAAAGATAAGGAAGAGGTGATTACTGTGCATTTGTCAATCAATATGTCGAGTTTACAACTAGTTAACATGGGGGGGGCAATTTAGACAGTAATACTACTCTTTTTTATCATGCATTAATAACAGG
>OGPT01000971.1_pt1 | contig 28179 bp, 25 predicted proteins | sample 1552951 | NCBI WGS metagenome assembly OGPT01 (sample SAMEA2580224, study PRJEB22360) | human gut metagenome | biome: human gut; feature: human-associated habitat; material: faeces | place: Denmark | collected 2008/2010
CAGTCCTCCACGGCTGTCACAATCTCTGTCGGCAACACCGTCTTTTTGCAATTTGACATAGATGCGCGCCGGCATCATTTGCATGACATGCCCAGTCAATTTTTCCACCTTCTACCATCATAAAAAATCCAGTATCATTATTAAGCACTTCGATTCCCTTTTCAACATAATCTGAAAGTCCCCATTCTCCCTCTTCCAGATCCATGTCATAGCTCATTGCATCACTATCTGCAAGTGTCTCATCAATTACGATTGCCTTTCCATCTTCTGCGGTCAAAGCCTGCGCCTCTTCCTGAGTCTTAATTACCTTGTATCCAGCCTCTTCTGCCAGCTGATAAAGATCCGTCTTATCCTTATCCGGTCCTGTTGTTTTCTTAAGACCACCACCTGCAAAATAATCAAAATCACTTGCAATAAGCTCCTGACCAATTTCATAATAATTATTTCTGGATGGCTGATGCGCATAAAATGCTGCCGGAGTAGCATGGTTTAAATTAACAGAAGATAAAATTCCCACCTTATAGCCAAGCTGCTTTTTTAATTTCTCAGCGATAGTCTCATAAGAAGTTTCCATCTTTTCATCCATGTTGATGGTTCCGCTATATGTCTTATGACCTGTAGAAATGGAAGTTGCTGTAGACGCTGAATCAGGACAGAATGAAGTGCTGTCATAAGTCTGTGCTGATCCGGCCACTGGAAACTTCATCATATTCAATTTACTTTCACTCGTCAGCACATCATCACCATCATCTGCAATTGCATTCAAATAATAGTTGGTTGTCTGAACCTGTGGGTAGCTCATTCCATCTCCTATAAACAGGAAAATATATTTTGGAACATTTACATTTTCTGTTTCTGCTGCACCAAAAGCTGGTACTGTACAGACTGACATTGCTGCTGCTAATGATAATGCACTGATTTTTTTTAATCTCATGTGAGTAGTCTCCTTTTTTTATGTGTGTTTTTATTACAATTTGCATTTTAGTAGTCCTTCGTAAAATCTGTTATACTCTTCTAGTCAAATCAAGATAAAATTTTTGTAAAGTTTCTAAGTCACATTATAAAAGCAAAAAAAGCCACCTTAGGTGACTTTTCTGCTATAAAAATTATTTTATTCTTATACATTTCTGACAAAAATCGGTGAACTGTATGCCCACTGTCCATTTTTCTGAGAAACTTCTACGCGATAAATATCCTCATCTTTTTCTGGAAGCTTAAAGATATATCTGCTTTCTGATAATACTTCATGTGACTTGTATATCCATACTGCAAAAGTTCACCGATTGTAGCCTGATAAATTTGCTCATTCATTTGAACAGTTACCTTCGTATTCAGATCGCCCTCCACTGTTACAATAACTGCCGAAGTGCATGGATGAAGTGTTGACTGATTTCCCACTGTATCACATGTAAACTGCATTTCTTTTTCACTTATCATCTCTGCCTGGCTGGCAATATCATTTATCTGCTCGATTTTGCTTGCCTCTCGCTGTGTAGGTGACAATACATTTCGTCCACGGAAACAAGTATCAATGTCTGTCAGGCTTCCGCCTTCAATTTTGATTTTTCCATTCCAGCGGTAAAGTGTCTGATCTCCCCAGCCCATTTCAACTCTGATTTTGTAGTGACCGCTCTGATTAATCTCCCAATAATTCTCTCCATTCAAAATATGGTATGGCTTCTCATTTTTATAAATTACAATCTTATCAAGCGATGCCTGTGTCTGCACATTAACGTGAAGCTTTCGTACCAGAGCGCTGATAACACTTCCCTGATAAGCATCGTTAATACGAAAATCACAAAGAATTTTATCTCCAGTTACTGCATAAGTACGACCCATTCTAAGGCCTTCCCAAATACTTTCTCTTGTTTTCTTTTCAGCAATAACTGCCACCAGTCCGTCTCCATAAGATCCTGGAAAACCAGCATGATGATCTGTAGATGCTACAAAGCCAAAGTGATATCCTCTGCGCAGTCCTTCATCTACCATGTTACGAGTATCTCTCGGTCCCATATCATGATAATAAGGATAAGCCGCGTCTTCATTTATCGAACATCCATGTTTGGAATAAACTTCAACAACAGGAGAAATACTGCTGTCAAAATAATCCCAGTTAATTCCACGATAAGACGGTGTATAAGCTATATGATGGGGAATTGCAATGGTAGTCTCTTTTCCACATGCCTCCACAAGCTCTTTTGGCGAATCCCTATACACCAATGGAAGATTATCATCTATAGATACTAAATGATGATCCCCGTACTTTCCTGAATGTAATTCATAGCCCTGAAATGTAACAAGCTCTTTAGAATTTGCTTTTGCAACTTTGTCGCGAACCTCTTCCCAGTGATCTCTCAATTTTTTAAAACCAACTTCATGAAAATTCACAAGGAACTCTGTTTCCGGTGTTTTTGAATAAATGTCAGGCCACATAGCATGTCCTGTAAACGCACAAAAATCCAACCGTCCTCTCGCTCTTTGTATTGCATTCTCCAAGCTTCCAAAACCATATGTTATTCCACAATGGTTATGTAAATCTCCCCAATAAATATTCACCTTTATAATCCACCTTTCTGCGTTTAACTAACGCTATCTTTTATTTTCAATCATGATGATATCACATGATGAATTTGCAGCTCATAAAGCTTTTTGTAGATTCCGTTCTGCGCCAAAAGTTCCTGATGTGTTCCGCGCTCTCTGATCTTTCCCTTATGCATAACCATTATGCAGTCAGCATGCTGAATTGTTGAAAGACGATGCGCTACCATAATAGTAGTTCGTCCCTTCATCAGCTTTTCAAGCGCTTCCTGAATTAAAATTTCAGTCTCTGTGTCAATATTTGCTGTTGCCTCATCCATTACAAGAATTGCCGGCTTATGCGCAAGCGTTCTTGCAAATGAAAGAAGCTGTCTCTCTCCTGCTGAAAAAGTTGCACCGCGCTCTGTAACAGGCTCCTTATATTTTTGCGGAAGCTTTTCAATAAAATGTGATGCATTAACATACTCAGCAGCAGCTCTCACATCTTCAAACGGGATATCATCGTGCAGACGAATATTTGACTCAATATCTCCCTCAAATATAAATACATCCTGCTGCATCTGTCCAATCGCACTTCGAAGTTGCTTCTTGGAAAGCTTTCTAATATCCACACCGTCAATATAAATATTACCCTTCTGGATATCATAATAACGTCCGATTAGATTTAAAATAGACGATTTTCCAGCTCCTGTTGCACCAACAAATGCCACCTTCTCACCAGGCTCAATTACAAAGGAAACATCACGAAGTACATAATGTTCTCCATCATATGCAAACCATACATGGTCAAACTCAATGCGTCCGAGAACCTTTGGCAGTACAATAGGATTTTCATCCTCCTTAACCTGTGGCTCCTCAGCGAGAATTGTAAAGATCTTTTCTGCTGATGCTATTGATGACTGCAGTGTTGAAAACTGCTCGGCAAGCTCCTGAATCGGATCAAAAAACTGCTGAATGTACTGTGAGAAAATATAGAGAGTTCCGATGGAAATTGCTCCATCTAACACCTCGTTGCTTCCGATACCAAGCACTATCATTAAAGACAACACACTTAAAATATAGATTAGCGGGCGAAAAATCGCAAACACCATCATCTCACGGTAATGTGCGCGGTACAGCTTGTAATCCTTATCCTTAAACTCCTCGAACTTTCGCTCCTCTCGTCCAAAGATCTGAATTACACGCATTCCTGAAATATTCTCAGATAAAAATGTATTGATATCTGTAAGCTTTGTGCGTACAAGTCGATATATTTTTCTGGAAATAATACGAAAAACAACTGTAAGCACCATAACAATAGGCAGAAGCACAAATGAAACAAGTGCCAGTCCTCTGTCTAGCGCAATCATAACAACAGCCAGTCCTATTATCTTTACGATATTTCTAAATAAGCGCACCAAAATGCCTGAATACATCTCATTTAATGCTTCAACATCATTTGTCACTCTTGTTACAAGCTTTCCAACAGGCGTCAGGTCAAAGAAACGGCTGCTTAAGCTTTGAATATGAATATACAGCTCTCGTCTTACAGTCAGAATGATCTTTTGTCCAGTCTTCTGCAAAATCCAGGTCTGTGCCATATTGAAAATAAAGCTTACTACAAGCACAATACCGTATTTCCATGCTGTATTAATAATTACATTGTAATCGCCCTGCGTCTCGAAGTTGTCAATCGCATCTCCAATCAGTGTTGGTCTATATAAATCAAATCCCGTAAGTGCCAGCACAAGCACCAGACAAAGCATAACCCATCCGGCATACGGCTTCATATAAGACAAAAGATGCAGTAGCGCATTTCCTTTATAATTACTTTCCAATTTGTCATCTGTCATTGAACTCATCTTGCTGCACCCCCTTACATCTCATTTAATTCCTGCTCAAGCTGCTGCTTCTCATAAATCTTTGCATAGAAGCCGCCCTCGCGGATTAACTCATCATGTGTACCATACTCAGTCATCTCACCCTCAGTCAATACTGCGATATGATCAGCCTTTTGGAGCGTAGAAACACGATGTGCGATAATAATCGTTGTTTTTCCCTTGCGCAGACGAATCAGATTCTCTAAAATCTGCTCCTCTGTATCTGTATCGACAGCAGACAGCGAGTCATCCATAATCAATACAGGGGCATTCTTAAGAAGCGCACGTGCAATAGAGCTTCGCTGCTTCTGACCGCCTGAAAGCGTTACACCGCGCTCTCCAACAAGTGTCTGATAGCCTTCTGGGAAATCAATAATATTGCTGTGAATGCAGGCCGCCTCAGCTGCTTCCTTAATATTATCGCGAAGCTTTGGATGATCAAAAATACGATCCTCAAGTCCAAATGCTATATTTTCCTCAAGTGTATCTGAAAACATAAAATTTTCCTGAGGCACATAAGCCACATCACGGTGAAGCACATGAAGCGGAATCTCATCAATAGGTCTTCCGTCCATCAAAAGCATTCCTTTTTCGCAGTCATATACACGAAGAAGCAGATCTGCAAGCGTAGACTTTCCGCTTCCAGTTCGTCCAAGTACTGCTAACATCTCGCCCGGTTTAATGTGAACACTCACATTCTTTAAAACAGGTGTATCACCATCTGGATACTGGAAGGTCAGATTCTTCAGCTCTATATCACCAGTTAAATGCTCACCATCCTTCTCTACTACCTTATCAATAATATCTGGCTTTTCATCGAAGATATCCTTGATACGCTTATAGCCTGCTGATGCCTGGCTAAATGTATTTATACAGTCACCACAGGCGATCATCGGCCATACAAGCATACCGATATAAGAGTTGAATGCAACAAACTGACCAACTGATACCGTTCCATTAATTACCATTTTTCCTCCAATGATCAATGTCAAAAGAAGACTGATTCCTGTAATCAAATCAAGCAGAGGTCCAAACAAACTTCTTAGCTTCACAACGGCAAGATTTTTTTCCATGTTATTTTCATTTGCCTTCTGAAATTCCTCAAGATCCTTCTTCTCCTGAACAAAGGCCTTTAAAACACGGATACCAGAAATACTCTCCTGAACCTTATCTGAAAGAAATGAAAAGGCTTCCTGTCTGGCAGTCTGTCGCTTTTTCATCTGAACACCAAAGAAATAACATCCGATTGCAACAAGAATCATTGGAACAAATGCAAGCACAGTCAAACGCAGATCAACATATATGATCATTTTAATGATAACCATAATAGACATGACTGCTGCATCAAAGGTTGTAATGACAGCCATACCTACTGCCACTCGCACAGCCTCCAAATCATTTGTAAAATGCGCCATCAGATCACCAGTTTTGTGTTCATTAAAGTAACGCGCTGACAATGTTTCCAAATGACCAAACATATCATTTCTAAGACGATATTCAATCTTTCTGGATGCGCCAAAAATACAGTAGCGCCATCCAAAACGGCCAAACATCATAATCAGTCCTGCAATCAATATCTTCATGAGCATCATTGGAATGCCGGCTTTTGTCAACGTTTCATTTGTCAGTCCGTCAATTATATCTCCAATAAACTGCGGAATATAAATATTTGCCAGATCGACACAAAGCAAAATTGCTATGCCAAACACATACCACCATTTATACTCATACAGATAGTTTTTCAGTGAAAACTTCTTCTGCTTTTCCATCATGCTTCCTCTCTATTGTTCTATTTCTATAAATTTTTCAGTCTATTTTCAATCTGCTTATTTCCTATATGTATCCACAGATCTAAAAATACGCTTTACAGTCTCATAGGACAGCTTCGGTCTTCTGTACTCGTCCACAATTCCCTTGTTGTTCATTGTTCTCGGACGTGTATTCCACCAATCGTTTGTTACACGCACATCGCAAAACTGCCAGATGTACACACCAGAACAATCCTTATAAGAAAGAATCGCACCAAGCTGCTCCTCAAGCGCCAAAACCTGATATTCCTCAGACCACTTCACCTTTGCCGGTGTGCGATAGCCGTAGATCGCTCCTGCCCCAACCTCAGTAATCAAAAATGGCTTTCCAGCACCGCCAGTTGTCTGAACCCATTTATACAAATCATCCAGATACATTGCTACTGGTGTATTATGATACCATTTCGGATAAATATTATAGGAAACTACATCAACAAGATCAAAGCATATGTCAGTCTTAAAGCGGCAGCTTGAGAATGAGCGTGGGCGCGTCACATCAAGACTTTTAATTAGTTCAAGCTGCGTCTTATAGCATTCTCTGCCATACTCTGTGTCACTTGCGCACTCATTTAAAATACCCCAGATATAAATAGACGGATGATTATAGTGAGCTGCTATCATCTCGCGAATACAAGTCTCACACTGACGCTCGAAGTTTGGATTTCTCATCTGCTCTTCACTTAAGCCTCTTGCATGGTTCTCCTCCCAGACAAGAATACCAAGCTCATCACACAAATCAAGAAACAGCTCATCATTTGGATAATGAGATGTTCTAATTGAATTTGCTCCCATATCTCGTGCAAGCTGCAGATCCTGCATAATTGCAGAAAGAGGCAGCGCACAGCCAAATTGTGGATGATCCTCATGGCGGCAGAAGCCCTTAATTTGAAGCTTCTTTCCATTTAAGAGAATGTCCTTACCCTGTGTCCTGACTTCACGAAAGCCCACACGGTCAGTCAAATCATCAATCACTTTGCCATCTTCATCTTCTAACTGTGCACTAAGCATATAAAGAGTTGGATGCTCTGGTGCCCAGGCACTTACAGCCTTGCAGGCAATCTCATCAGTCTCAATCGTAAGCTCGTCTTCATTTTCTTTCATACTACAAGTCTCGCTGCACAAAAAGGCTTCTGTCTCTCCATTTTTCAGCGTGACATTCACAGTTCCATCCCATGTCTCTCTGGTAAGAGAAGCAATCACAAGCTTAATCTTCGCATACCAACTACCTTCCCTATAAATAGTGGTGAAATGCATCTGTCTAATATAATGCTTCGGAAGCTTTTCTAATACCACACCCCTTGAAATACCGCCATAGCTTTGGTAATCATTTTCTACATGAAGAGCTGATGCCTCAGAAAAAGAGTTATCCACTAAGACACTTAACTTATGAACACCTGACGGCAAATTTTTGACCACTGCCTCAAACTGAGTAAATGCATTGTAATGCTCACAAACAAATTTGTCATCCACAAAAACCTTTGCCGTATGGCTAACACCCTTAAAGACAATGCGCATATCACCGCCTGCCTCAAAGCTACGCTCATACAAGCCCTGTCCTCTGTAAGCTTCAAAGCCAGGATAGCTTTCCCAACAGGACGGCACCGTTACTTTTCCAACCGGCGTATTTTTTCCATCTGTCACCTGACTAAAATCCCACAAAGATGAAGAAAGCTCAGTTGTCTTTCGAACCTGATGTTCTTCAAATAAACGTATCATTTTCCAACTCCTCCTTTTTCATTTCGACATTATCTACCCTAATGCGTATAGTTTCTATTTTAAACCATGTCCAATCGAATAACAATGGAGATTTCACTTCTTTTGAAAAAACATTTAGACACAGAAAAAGCCACGGGGACAGATTCGTCCACGTGGCTTTCCGCGTCCCCTGGTTTTCTTGACGTTGTTCATATAAGGCTATTCATCATATCCCAACCAATAAAATACCTCATCATTATACTTATATTGACTAGAAATCAAAGAATTCCACACTGCCTGATAGCTAAGTTCCTTATCATTTGACAGCACCACAAACGTCTTTTCTTCTGACGCTTTTTCGTATTTCCCCTGATTTTCCTGTGTGAGCTTCAAACAATATTGATATTCATTACCATTCACAACGTAGTGGATCTTCCAATCATCACATACAATCTGATAAGAAGCCACATGTTCTTTCTCTGGAACTGTCACCTGCCAATCCGATAACGCATTTACATTGCCTGCAAACAAAGTCAGAAAAATCGCAATACCCAAACATGTCATCATCATACAACACCCCTTTCTGGTCAGAAAATAGCAAATGGTCAATTGATTTTCGACATAATTTTCATTTTTTTGTATGTTCATTTTAATATTTTGCAACATTATCAACTTTGTTTCGAATATATTCTGTATTTTAAAGGTAGCATACTTTCTAACTTACGTCAAGTGTTTCAAACAGAAAAATTCTAGGAAGCCATGGGGACAGGTAAAGTGGCACTAAAGTGCCGCATTCACCCGTCCTCATGGCTTTCCTACATTGTGCTATTACTATTTAACTTTCACATTTAAATTATATATTTTCTGTGCATTTTCATAGCAAATTTTTCTCATTGTAGCCTCTGACAGCATTCCTTGCATATACATTCCTTCCAGCCATTTACTCAATGGTGACTGCCACGTTTCATGAACTGATATTGTATCTGTTCCAAATAATAATTGATCTGAAAATGTCTCTAAAAATTTCAAGCCAAAATCTTCATCTCGAGTAATTGCGCAATAACCGCTTCCCGCTGATAAATCCCCATATAAATTTGGATATGTACGCATTAGCTCAACTAATCTTCCCTCAGGAATGACTTTTCCCATTCCTCGCTCACTACGACTCTCTTTATCACTTGGTGCATCCTTTGATATCTCACTCCAAAATGTTGGACTATGACCAATTAATTTTAGTTTGGGATGTTTTTTTAATGCTTTTTCTAGAATTGGTAATTTTGGATCATCTACAATTCCATATCCATATCCTATCTCAGGACTCATATGAAACAATATCGGAAGCTCCAATTGCTCAGCTGCCACAAAAATTGCCTGTATTATAGGACTATCAATTTTCTCGTTTATGAAGAGTTCTCCTACCCCAACTGCCCCTAATTTTTTACAAGCTTCCATTCGTTTAAAAATATTTTTGGGATCTTTCGCATCAAAATTACAATTCCAATGTAAATTTTTTTCTTCTTGACAAATTTCTGCACATTCAGCGTTATTAGGTAATTCAGTTTCGCCCATACTCATGATAATTCCATGCACAATTTGCTGCTTATTTAAATAATCCATCGTTTCCGTTGATCCTGTTGATTTAAATCTTCCTTCACCTGAATACTTCGGTAGTCTTGTATGAATATGTATATCTATTTTTTCCATGACTGTATTTATTCCTTTCATCCAACACAAAACATTATGAAAATAGCTCTCTTTAGAAAATAAGTTGGCAATAAAATATCAATTAGCATTATCTCATCCTATGAACCCACTATTACTGTGACTCCTTCCGATACTGCCCCGGTGTCTTTCCAGTATATTTTTTAAAGCGTCTTATAAATACATGATCATCCTCATATCCTACCGCCTCGCTCACCTGCTTTACAAGCTGATCTGTTGTGCGAAGCAGCTCCTTAGCACGCTCTAACCGCACAACTGCCAGATAATCAGATGGGCTAATTCCAGTTTCATTCTTAAACTCAACTGCTAGTGTTACTGGAGAGATGCCAAGCTGATCGGCTAGTGATGCCATATTTAAATCTGGATCAGAATACGTCTTTTGCATGATCTCCATTGCCTTTACAACCAGCTCTGACTGATGGCTCTTTACATCGGTCTTTGTGTCCAAAATCATATGGCAGGCCTCTGTCAAAAGTGAAGTGAAATCTTCCATTGTTAAGCATCTTGACAGTGTAAATACATTATAGACCTGATTCCAGTCCTTCTCGTCTCCATTCCACTGATCCATAAGAAAACGCAACACTTCGTCATACAGAAGACGAAATGTCAGAAGCGTCGCATGCTCTTCCTCCAACTTTTTACAAAGATCATGAATTGCCTTTTCAACCTCCTGCTCGTTTCCCACACGAATCGTATTTTCTAGCTGTACCATGTAGCGGCTTCTCATATTCTGATAGTTGCTGACAGATGAGTTCTGACCAATCTCTGTAAAGCGAATGACCTGACTGCTATCCACTAAGAATCGGCTGTCATAAGCTGTATTTGCCTCTAAATAGGCCAATGAGCCATTGAGTAGGGAACGATGCGCCCAACTAACCGCTACAACAAACTCGTCACAGTGTACTCGGCCAATCCGAAGAATCTTATCAAAGGCTTGATACAAATTTTCCTCCGATTCTCCAAAAAGTACCATCACTCGTTGATTGGTATTGACTAGATGAATTCCATATCCTTCCAGATTTTCCTGTTTTTGAATAAATTCAAGAATCTGTTCAAATATTTTTTCTTCATTGCCAGATGCACTACTTCCAATTACACCAACCATCTGTAATCCATACGAAATATTGATTTCTGCATCAGCTGCATCGCGCCTTAAAATTTCAAGTGCCGTATATTTGCTCTGAAGAAAGCTTCGAATAAAACGACTCTTTCGAAGTGACATCTGATCCTGCTTCATATCCTCAGAACTATTTACTAGCTGTCGGATGCCAACCTCAATTTTACCCAAATCGTAGGTTTCCTCTCCCTCACTAGATAGCATACGGTTTATATTTTTCACACCGCCTAGTACACGGCTTGAGAGGATTCCAATCAGCAAAAAAGTTGGAACACAGCACAGAATAATTAAAACACCAATTCCCCAAAGATGGATTCTAAGTCGATCGGTAAACACATTCATCGGCTGCACTGCAACATAAGAAAAGCCAACGTCATCAGTCTCTTTTGTGAGCAAATAGTTCTTTCCCTCGATTTTCACTTGTTTTTGCTCATTCTCATCACCAATCTGGCTTAATAGCAATTCATCATCAATTTCTTCTGATTCACTTTCTGCTACCACTTTTCCATTATAAATTAGCCATGTATTTCTCTGGTTTCCCTGTTCATCTGCAAACAGATCATCATAGTGGTCGGCACCAATAAAGAAAATCAAAATCGTATCATACTTTGGTGCCACTGGATAAATATAAATTACATTCCTTGCCTGTACATCATAAAAGTAGACAAGCTCACCCTCTACTGTCTCCTCTGATAGCACCATCAACTTTTTTTGTGTTGTACAAAGAAGCTCCTTCAGCTCTTCTGGATTATAATTTTCCAGTCTATAAGCCGTATCGCAAAATAAATCAATTGACATTGAAGTCATATGGTTAAAAAGATACTGATCCTTCTGGTAAAAGCAGTACATTACATCAAAAAACTGATTCACAGAACGATATTGGTTCAGCTGTTTTTTCAATGCAGCACTTTTTGTCGGTTGCTCATCTAGAAGGAATCTTGCCGAGTCGGAAAGCGCAATCTGCATTGAAATATCCTGTAAAATTTGCAGCTCATTTCCGTGCGTTTTTGCAATATTTCCAATATAGACAGAATTCTCCTTATAAAAATCCTCCTGCATTTTTTTGTAGTAAAATCGAAACAGATAGCCGCCCAATATGGCAATGATAAAAACAATCACAACATTTGATGCAATCACATAATGAAGTATGTTTTGCCCCGTCTTTTTTCTGCCCTTCATGCCTCATTTCTCCTTTGCCCTTTTGCCCCATTATACCCAGTCACAATCATTTCGTCAAAGGGGTCACAAAAGATGGCAGCTTTTTTTCTGCCATCTTTTGCATATATCCTCTTATCTTTTTGCCTTATACAGATGAATCATAGATCAATTCATTTTAAAATTATTCCAGATCCATGCCATCAATTGCTTCCTGATAGGTGCTGACATACTGATCAATATTCATTCCGTCAAACTTTGATACGAAGGAATCCCAGCTGTCATCGGTCACACCATGAGCCACAAAGTCAGCAACTGCTTCACTAACCGCATTATCAATATCTGTCTCAATTAAACTGAAATCGGCAAGTACATCCGCAGTTAGACCTGACATTGCAAAATACTGGCTAGAATAGGTGTTGATGACACCGGCCTCATCATACATCTGGCAATAATCGATCTTTTCCAGACGCTGCTCGGACAGATTGTAGTTTTCAGAAATGTAATCACCTGGTGCAAAGAACTGAGTGTTGCAGTCAATCTGATTTTTCACAGTCACATCGCTTACTGTCACTGTGTTAATCTTTCCGTTTTCCTCATCGTATACCCAACCGGTTCCCTCTGTCGGATTCTGAGGACCGTAGTACAGATCTGCCTGCATCTCAGTATCCATCATCGCATCCAGAAGGCGAATTGACTCCTCTACATGCTCATTGGTTGCTGTGATAAATGCACACGGACGAGCCAGCTCCAGATAGCGATCCATATAGGCTCCCTTTCCATCTACTGACGGTGGAAGAATACACTCGCTGTTTGCTGCAACTCCATCATCCCATCCCATGGCCTTTAATCTCCATGCTGTAAAAAAGCCAACATTTCCTTCGGATAGCTTTGTCTGAAGTGTATTGCCATCCTGTGACAGACACTCTGGATCTAACAATCCTTCCGCATAGCACTCTGACAACCACTCGACACAATCGCGGAATCCCTGCTGTACTGGTGCAAACTGCACCTTCTTATCCTCATCAATATACAGCCATTTATCAGAATTTGGAATACCAAACATTGGAAGTACATACTTTAAATCATAATATGCGCCAGCATCCAATCCCATCTCATACGGCACATAGTCTGGATACGCTTCCTTAAACTTGCGAAGCACCTCTGTTAGCTCCTCTATCGTTGTCGGATCTTCCAGTCCCAGCTCATTCATCCAATCACGGTTAATGAAGTAATGACCTTCCTCACAAATATACTGACCAACCAGATATCCAATTGAATAGGTCTTTCCATCGGATGCAACGAGGCTAATTGTTGGATCGCTTTCCTCTGCCTGAATACGAGAGTAATAATTTGGCATCAATTCCTCAGTGATATAATCATCTAACGGAATTACCAGTTCCTGAGACACACCATACTCCTCATAGTCAATCTGTCCCTGTCCGTTTACAGCGATGATGATATCTGGCATTTCACCTGATGCAAACATCAGATTTGTCTTCATGGACCAGTCAGAAGCTTTAATTACTTCCCATTCTATGTTGACGCCTGTCAATGCCTCCAAATCCTGAACAGCTGCAAGTTCTTCCGGTGCCTTGATCGTATCGCCGTCACGAATCGCCAACATAATCTTCAGTGTCAGATCCTCATCAGTGATCTTCTCAATTGAATCATAGGTACTGTCTCCATGGAGAGTTACACCGTCTCTCTCTGCTGCCGGTACTGCTAAGCCCATCAGTGTTCCTGTCACAAGCATTGCGGTCATTGCGGTTGCATACATTTTTCTTCTCATTTTGAATTCCTCCTGTTTTCCTTTTCTGTTTTTGATTTTCTGATTCTATCTTTACGCCTTTGATATTTGCCTGTTGCAAATCATCCCTTCAGCGATCCGATCATAACACCCTTTTCAAAATATTTTTGCATAAATGCGTATAACACAACAACTGGTCCAGTTGCCAATACAATAATACAATATTTGGATACATTGGCAATTCTGGTTGCCTCTGCCAAATTCGACGCATCTTCCGACATTGTTGTCATAAAGTCTCCTGTCATATCCACTTGAAGTGTCGCCAAAATCTCACGAAGCACTGTCTGTAGCGGATAGAGAGAACGATCCTTTAAATAAACTAGTCCAGTAAAGTAATCATTCCACTTTGCTACACCATAGTAGACAGCTAACACTGCGATGATCGTCTTCGAAAGTGGCATAACGACCTTGATAAAATATTGGAAGTGAGAAGCGCCGTCTAAAGCCGATGCCTCATACAATTCCTCTGGGATATTGGTCTGAATGAAGGTTCTTGCCACCATCAAATTCCAAACTGATACACAGCCCATCAGTACCATAACCAGCGGATTGTTGTACATACCGATGTCTTTCATCACAAGGAAGGTTGGAATCAATCCACCATTAAAGAACATTGTGATGACAAAGAACATATTGATTGCTGCCTTTCCAGGAAATTTCGGTCTGGAAAGAGAATATGCTGCTGTCAATGTCACGATAATACTGATGACCACACTTGATATCGTATAGATAAATGAGTTGCGATACGAAGTCCAGAATTCAGTATACTCTAATACAGCCTTGTATCCAATCAATGAAAAATCAACTGGATGCCAAATAACTTTTCCTGCTACAATCGCATCTGGATCTGATACTGACGCAATGCAGACCAAATACAGCGGATAAATAATCAAAAACATAAATATAATCCAGAAGATTGTATTAAATATGTAAAACACCTGATTACTTCTGGAATGCTTGATCTTAGAACGTTTCATCTCGTCAATCCTCCCTTCCTCTTAGAACAGACCTACATCTGCTGTCTTCTTGGAAATGGTATTTACCAGAATGATCATAACAAAGTTAATCACATTTACAAAAAGACCAATTGCCGATGTATAGGAAAATTGTCCGCTTCCAAGTCCGACTGTGTATACATATACACCCAAAATATCGGATGTCGGAATGTTTCCAGATGTCTGCAAAACCAGTACCTTGTTCGTATTGCTGCTTAATAGCTTTCCACAATCCAAAATGAAAACCATCATCGCAGTTGGAACCAAAGTTGGGAGATCAATATAGCGAATCTTCTGCCAGATGCTTGCTCCGTCAATATCTGCTGCCTCGTACAGAGACAAATCAATTCCAGTCAGTGTCGCAATATAAAGAATTGTACTGTATCCTGCCGTCTGCCATATATTAGAAATGATGTAGATCGGTCTGAATGCTGCTGCCTCTGACATATAGTCGATTGGGTTTAGTCCCATCGCCTGTCTGACATGATTGAAGATACCACTTGTCGGTGATAAGAAGATATAAAGCATACCAGCTAATACAACTGTTGAAATAAAATATGGTACATAGATGGTTGTCTGAATTGCACGCTTTACCTTTTGCTTTCGAATCTGATTCAACAGAATTGATAACAATAACGGAACTGGAAAGCTAAATACCAGATTTAAAATATTCAATAATAACGTATTGATAATCAATCTGTCAAAATAATAAGCATTGAAGAAATTTTTAAAATGCTTTAGTCCAACCCACGGGCTTCCTGCAATTCCTTTGACTGCCTTGTAATCCTTAAATGCAATCTGGATTCCATATAATGGCAAATAGTTGAAAACCAAAAAGTAAAGGACTGCCGGTAACACCAAAACATATAATTGCCAGTAGCTTTTAAATGCTAACCGAAATCCTTTCTTTTTTCTTGGGAGTGTACTCCCTCCTTTCTTTTTCTTCATCGCAAACCTCCTTACCCTCGTTTTTATTTTTTCGTTTTCGCTTCGTCTGATTGCAGTATAGCGTAGCACTTTCAAAAAAGAAAGGGAGTAAATTTTTACTCCCCATTTCTTGCTCAAATTTCATGTGTTTTCGATAATCTGTTCGGTGTTCAAAATTTTGTACCAATCTTTTACCGAAAAATATGCGATATTTTCTTGTTTTTCTCATTCTTTTTGCTCGAATATTATTTGCTTTGTACGATCATGGTAGAATTCTTCTTTATCAAGCCACGGCAACATACCTTACGTTTATCTTGCACATTTTCTCAATTTTGTGTATCATGGACATAGCTCACCCGATCGGGCGAAACGAATGTTTGCGAATTGTAAAATTAATCAAATAGTGGCACACTTCGTAGACATTACATCATTTTTATTTTGATAGGAGAAAAGAAAAATCATGAATCAGTATCTTGATTACATCATGGAACAATTAGAAAAGCTGATGGCAATTGACAGTCCATCTGGTTTCACAAAAAAAGTGACCGACTACCTGTTAGAGGAGTACGCACGTCTTGGCTATAGCGCAAAGCGTACCGTTAAAGGCGGCGTAATTGCAGAGATCGGCGGTGAGGGTGATCCGATTCTTACCATGGCTCACGTAGATACACTTGGTGCCGTTGTCGCTGAGATTAAGTCAAACGGACGTTTACGTCTGTCTCCTGTAGGCGGATTTAACGCAAACAATGCAGAAGCTCATAACTGCCGCGTTTACACCTACGACGGACAAATTTATGAGGGAACCATCCAACTGGCAGATGCTTCCCTTCATGTAAATAAGGAATATTCTACTACACAGCGTACATTCCAGTCAGTTGAGGTTGTCTTAGACGAGCCTGTTACCTCCAAGGATGACGTAAAGGCACTCGGCATCACAAACGGCTGTTTTGTCTGTGCAGATCCAAATCTCGTTGTAACCAACTCTGGCTACATCAAGAGCCGTTTCCTCGATGACAAGCTAAGCGCTGCAATTTTACTTGGCTATGCAAAATATATCCGCGAAAATAACATCACACCGCTTCGCAAGGTTTATCAGCATATGACAGTATTTGAAGAGGTTGGTCATGGTGCATGTGCTTCCATTCCAGAAGATGTTACTGAACTTCTTTCTGTTGATATGGGATGTGTTGGCGATGGACTTGAGTGTACCGAGCGCCAGGTATCCATCTGCGCAAAGGATGGTCACGGTCCTTACAATTATCAGGTGACAACTGGTCTTGTAAATGCAGCAAAAAAAGACAGCATTGACTATGCTGTTGACATTTATCCGTTCTACGGTTCTGATGCCGATGCTGCATTGAGTGCAGGAAAGGATGCCCGTCACGGTCTTATTGGTGCCGGTGTTTACGCTTCCCACGGATATGAGCGCTCCCACAAGGACGGTGTAGTAAATACCTTCCGTCTGCTGTGCTCCTACTTAAATGGAAATGCACCGAAAATGGACTAAGATAATCTTGTGATAAATGATTGAAAGCCATGGGAAAATAGACTCCCATGGCTTTTATCTACTTGATGCCAACTTCAAAAGCTCCAAAAGCCGTTCGTGCTTGCACGATTAGATTTTTGAGCTTAAGACCCTGGTATCAACAGCATTTATTATTAGTGGAATTTCGGCAGATACGTTCCGTGAGCTGCAATCAATTCATCTACCATCTTTTTAATTGTATCAATATCCAACTCGCTTCCCGTATGCGGATCAAGCATTGCTGCCTGATAGACATGCTCTAGCTTATGTGTTCTTGCCGCCTCTATTGTTAGAAGCTGCACGTTAATGTTGGTCATATTCATTGCTGCACACTGAACTGGAAGATATCCAACTGCGCACGGATGAATGCCAGAGCCGTTGACAAGGCACGGTACCTCTACACATGCTTCTACCGGAAGATTGGAAATTAAATGATTGGTATTTAATACATTTCCTCCAATCTGATATGCGTTGTCGGTGACAACTGCCTCCATGATATGAGATGCATATTCGCGTGAGCGTGTATGTTCCTTCACACCCTTCTCCATCAACTCGGCATATTCCTTCTTCCAACCATCAATCTGGTTGACACAGCGGCGCGGATACTCATCTAGTGGAATATTGTAGCGATCAATTAACTCTGGGTATTTGCTCTTAATATAAAATCCATTGTACTCTGCATTGTGTTCACTTGACTCAGTGCAGTAGTATCCAAAATTTCTAATATAATCAAAGCGTACCTTATCCTTAAATTCAGGATCTTCCATTTTTGCTCCAATACGTGACTTGATCTCTGGATACAGATCAACACCATTTTTGTCCTTTAATTCAATAAGCCAACCCATATGATTGATTCCTGCAATAAGTTCTTTTCTTCCCTCCAACTTGTCTTCCATGCCAACTTCCTTTAATAATGTCTCTGAGCAAACCTGAACACTGTGGCATAGACCCACTGTCTGAATCGGTGTGTAGCGAAGCATATAGCCAGTCAACATAGCCATCGGGTTTGTATAATTTAAAAACAGAGCATCTGGACAAACCTCTGCCATATCTCTTGCAAAATCATCCATCACCGGAATGGTCCTAAGTGCACGCATGATACCACCGATTCCAAGCGTATCTGCAATTGTCTGTCTCAGTCCAAACTTCTTTGGAATCTCAAAATCAATGATCGTACATGGATCGTAGCCGCCAACCTGGATTGCATTTACAACAAAATTGGCACCGCGAAGGGCCTCTTTTCTGTTTTCCACGCCCAGATAACACTCAATCTTTCCATAGCCGCCCATTGTCTCTCTCATCGCTTCCAAAATGGTCTGGCTTTCCTTTAATCTTGCACCATCGATGTCATACAGAGCAAATGTACTGTCTCTTAGCACCTCTGAACACATGCAATCTCCGATTACATTTCGCGCAAATACTGTGCTTCCAGCACCCATAAAAGTAATTTTCATAGTAGTTTTCCTTTCTTTTTTAGTTGATTTCTTCTACCCATCAAGATGTTTCCTAGCTATCTTAAGCTACCAACACCTTGTCTTTCTGTGTGTCTTCATTCTAACAGATTTCTTTTAAAATGGGATTGATTTTTGTCTGGAAAACTTGTTATTATGTTAGAAATGAATGTAAACAAAACAAACAAATAAAAATGATAAAACAAACCGCAAAAACTACAAGTGAAAGGAAAACACGATCAAATGATAAAAAGTGAAATTGTAATTGATCAACACTATAGAGATTTTAGTCCCATGCAATTTGGCAGTGAAACTTGCGATCCCGGTCATTTCTTTGGACCGAGTGTGCGTACTCACTGGCTTTTGCATTATATTGTGTATGGTTTTGGTCGTTTCGAGCGCGACAGTATCTCTTACCCGGTTAAGCCTGGGGATATTTTTGTAATCCCGCCATACGAAAAAACCTATTATGAAGCCGATCAGAAAAAGCCATGGCGCTATATTTGGATTGGCTTTACAACAGACCAATCCGTTCCTGAGCAGCTTTTAAAGCCGATCATTCACTGTCCAAGTGCTGGCAAAATTTTTGAGGAAATGCTTCAGTGCGAAAAAATGGAAAATGGCAGAACTGCTTTTTTATGCGCAAAGCTGTGGGAATTTTTTAGTATTTTATTAGACAATGCAAAATCTGACACTGATTATGTGCAAAAGGCAATTAACTGCATCAATGCTGAGTATATCAATGGCATCACGATCAGGCAGGTAGCTGATCGCTTGAATATCAACCGCAGCTACCTGTCTGACCTTTTCAAAAAACGCATGGGCATCTCTCCCCAGAAATATTTGATTCAACTGCGACTTGAAAAAGCAGCAGAGCTTTTGACTGTCTACGGACAATCTCCCTCCACTGCTGGAATTTCTGTTGGCTATCCAGACCTATATCACTTTTCTAAGATCTTTAAAAAGCATTTTGGTGTCTCACCAAGAGAATACCAGAAGCTTAATATTTAAAGATTTTGCATTTCTATCAAAGTAGGCAGAGTACCACGTACATAGGAGCTATGCACCGCATGGGCGTGAAGACTTCATTCTCTTCGCTTTTCCTACTTTTCCTGCTGCCTCTTTCTGACCCCATCGGCTTAATTTGTCTCCGTCGCAATAATTTTCCCATGATCCATCCGAAATACCGTATCGCAAAGGATTTGTATGTCTTCTTTCGAATGACTGGCCAAAATAATCAATTTTCCTTTTTCTTTTAGGGATAAAAGTACTTTTCTTATTTCTTCTACACCCTCGTTGTCAAGTCCATTTAACGGCTCATCCAAAAGAAGAATATCTGGATCCTCCATGATCGCCTGTGCAATGCCAAGGCGCTGGCGCATTCCGAGCGAATATTTTCCTACGTGTTTTTTGCTGTCCGGATCAAGTCCAACTATGTGCATTGCCTCGCGAATTTCTTCATTTGAAATTTTATGATGTATCATTGCCAAGAATTTTAGATTTTTAAATCCTGAATACTCTGGCAAGAATCCTGGATTCTCTATAATTGCACCAATTCGATCTGGCATACTTATATCTTTTCCTAAAACCTTTCCTTCTATTTTTATACTACCAGATGACGGGCTAACAAAACCGAGTATCATTTTCATCAGCATTGTTTTTCCAGAACCATTTCTCCCTACTAATCCATAAATCTTTCCTGACACAAGCGTCATTGAAATATCAGAAATGACTGTCTGTGTTCCAAATGTTTTTGTCAAATTTTCAATTTCAAGCATATCACATCACGCCTCCTCTGTCAAAAAACCATTTAGCGAAATTCGTTTCGCTGTATGGAATATTAAAATAAATAGAAAAATCACTAATAATGCATCGGCTGCTATCACAAACGGAATGCTGATAAAATGATTTGCTGCCAAAATATTCAACTGTTCAACACTTGTCCAACTGACAGGAGAAAATGCCAATATCCAATAATTATTTGGCCAGGCTGCCCACACTAAAATCGGGTCAAGAAATACAAGAGCTCCTGCAATTGCCATTCCACACACTACATTCCTTCTTATCAAACTAACCCAGTACATGAAAAGACCAAGAATTGAAAATGAAACCCAAACTGACACAAATGTATACATCATCGCGCCAGACGGATACAAATATCTTATCATTTCCGATGAGAATTGAGCACTCGGATAAATATTCGCAATCTCTCCAAGTGGCATCTTTCCTGTTCCAAGCACCATATCAGTCAATGCTCCTGAAAATGAATCCCTCATTGTTCCAATTGGGAGAATCATAAGTGACGACACAATTAATATAAAAGCAGCATACAACAATGCCATCCCTACAATATATATGCACTCGCCAACACACCATGCAGTGCGTTTACTCCTCATAATTATATATGGCTTTAATGGATAAAAAAAAGGAGCATCGCATAAAAGACACAGCATTCCAATATAAAACAAAATCTTAGGTGCTTTCACAGAAATTGTTGCACTGCAAAACAACAATTCCATAATATAGATAGGTGCTTTTGTCCCAGTATCAATTCCATAATTGATCACAGGACGCAAATAATAATGAATCAAAAGTGCTGTGAACACAAAAATAAACCACACTCTGGCATCACGCTTTAGTCGCCTAAAATTTGCTCCCGCTACAGCCAATACCGATCTACAATAATCCATTCTGCTCCCTCCATTTCATTCTCCGATAAAATAGATATGTACAAATAAGAATTACACAAATTGGATATAACATTCCCCATAAAAACATAATTCCTTGCAATGTTTCTTGTCCTGCTGGCAATGTCGGTTGCATACTAATCAAATTATAGACATCGAATATCGAACCTAACGGAATGTATGAAATTGCAGAGAAAAATACCATTCCTGAAATTCCAATGCAAACAAACGTATTTGGCTGAAATACTGAAAACAGCATTCCAACTGCGCAGCTCATTGCGCAGACCATTCCAAACTGCAACCCCATCATTCCAATATACAAAACTGGAAACTTATATCCTATTTGATAATAGCACGGAACCGTTTTAATCTGTGTTAGGTTTGCCCCTAAAAAGCCAACTGCCACAACTAAAAATAAATAAAATGAAGCAATACATGCAAAAACAACTGCAACTGTATTTACAATAAATTTTGATATGCTGTAACTTATTAAATCCGTTCTTGCAAGTATCATGCGAATATAATGATGTTTGAAATCATAACAAAATCCAGCTGTATAAATTCCAGCCGTGAACATTACCATTAACACCTTAAATTTATCCATCATTAGTGCTGTACCTAGCATATCAATTACACCACACGCAAAAATATCTTTTTTACTTGCTCTAATCATATCCCACGATGAAAAAATTAAAGTAAACACTAGAGCTACTATTATTATTATCATTTTTACGGAACAAATGCTTCGTTTTGCATCCATTTTCATTGCATTCATCTTTTTCACCTCCAATCATTCTATTCATCTTTATAAATTTTCAATATATTTGCTCACAAATCCTGTAACAGCATCAATCCATATACTTCCTTCATCATCCTCTGCAATTTCAGGATAAGAATAGTTAATTTTCCAACATGGGTTCATCGACGGTTCATCTGCCTCAAACTGCACAGCTCTAGTTGAATATACTAGTTCTATTGACTTAATTTTAAATTTACTCACATCTTCAATTCCCTTATCCAACATTGCTGTCGATATTGCTACTTCTTTTGAGATCAGTTTTTTCTCCTGCTTTTTACTCACTTGAACCGGAGAATATCCTTTTACCAGAACCACTTTTTCTAACTGCGGTACATACACAATAACTAGTGTCTGTCCCCATCCATCCACAAGCAAATTATTTACATACGGTCGGTAAATCAATAGATATGCTTCATCCTTTTCCTCCCACTGAATATACGAAATTTCATTCAGTTCCGTCATTTTCTGTTCAATTGATTGCACCAGATCGGTATCTTCCTTTTCTAATGCCTCCTGACGCTCCTTATTTAATCTCCACTTTTCTGCTTCTGAAAAAGGATGATAAAAATTAGGATCTGGAGCAGCCGTCGTTGTATTGTTTATTTTACAGACACGGTTAAGCGCTTCTTTTGTCATTGCATATACTTGTACGTCTGCATCTTTATATCCACATGCCACCGCATATTTTTCGCATTGTTTAATTGCCTCTTCCCTTGTACATGATTTTAAATCCTCTTTTGGAAACTGCTTTTCCATTGAGGAACCGATTCCATTATATAAAAAACCAGGTATATCATAAATGTCATAGCACATACCCGCAGCATTTTTATTATCTGTATATATGATATAAGATGATTTTGATTGACCATTCTGTAATATATTTAATATCTCAAACTCATTCTCATAAAGATACTGACCAGAAGACATATATCCCTGCTCTTCTAAATAATCATAATACGGCTTCACCAGATAATCCTGTGCCGTTGTCTCATCACAGCCTAAAAAGCAATTTGTCAGCTCATTTAAAATAAACGCATCAGATACTTGTGCTTTAAGATACACAATCTCACCTGTCAGTGTATCTTTTTTCGTTTCACGCATTTGTGTCTCATCTATTTCAGTTTCTTTTGCTTCACATGTTTGAATATCATTTATTTTTGTATCACTTATTACAGTTTCATTTACAGTTGTTTCTGCAAATGGCACCTCCAATTCTCTCTTTAATTTGCATCCTGATAAAAAAGCTGTGCTCGATATTAAAATAATTGATGCAATGGGTATCAATCTCACTCTTGATTTCATGTATAAACACCACCATTCTTTTATAAAATACATCCAAAAAAGTTAGTTGCCAAATTAATCCAATTACTTCCTGTTACTAGAACTTTAATCGTATTGGTCGCTTGATTTTTAATTTCACGACCTGCTTCATATCCCTTATTCTTTGTAAATACACCCAAATGATACGAACCGACCAATACAGTACTTCCAGATAATGCGAATATTAATGCAGCTACTATTGCCAATAATCTCTTTTTTAATGCAATACTCATAATAAGCCTCATTTCTATTTGCTATCAATTAACTTAACTTTATTTTCCATTGGACTCACCTTCCCTTCTATAATCACGAGTTTCAAGTTACTTGATTATTTTATACCATATATGATATCAAAAGTACATGACCAAAACACCATATTTTTTCCTATTTTTTTTTGATTTTGCTCATGTACTTTCTTTAAAAAACATGCTATCATTATTTGTTAGTGACTAATAATTTCAAACATTTTACGAAAGGAAAACATCACATAAAAAAATTTAAAACAGTATGTCTTGCATCCCTTATTTCTCTTCTTAGCCTTACCGCTATTTTTAGCACAATACAGCCGACAAGCGGCAATGATTCCACTCCTACTACGCAAGAAGAAACCACTGCCGCTGAACGACCACTGTCAGATAATCATGGTAATGTAGGAAAGTGATTTTTATACTAGATATTCATGTTCTCTTTCCTTCAAAAAAATAGTATATTCTCTTTCCTTGAATAAAATGGACAGCTCCAATGACTGTAAATACTTTTTCTTATATATTTGCACCCTTGTCTGTCCTTTTTCTTTTTCATTCCATGCAATTTCATATAACTCATCACTAATTCCCTTCGCACTACCGCTCTGCAAAATTGATTTTACGTCTTTTTCTGCAAATAAAATTGCTTCTTTATATTTTGCTACATCTCCTAAGTAAGTCGCGAATGCCTCCCATAACAACTGCTTACCTAAACAAGCATTTTCTCTCCCTATTGTTTCTTTATCAAAACTTTCAATTTTTTTTACTCCAGATATAACAATGTTTTTTCTTTCATTAAGCGTAATACTATGATTATAATTTACAATATCCTTGTCCATATATTTCCTCCTAATGAATTATATGAAAAATTATTAATAATATACAAAAAAATATAGATTAATTAATCTATATTTAAAGCTTCTTTTTTTAATTCTTCTTTGTATGCACTAATTATCGCATCTTCAAACATTTTTCTGCATTCTTGTGTAATTGGATGTGCGATATCTTTGTATTCACCATCAGCTTTCTTCTTGCTTGGCATTGCAACAAATAAACCATTGTCACCTTCAATTATTCTTATATCTCTAATAACAAAGCAATCATCAAGTGTTACTGAAGCTAGTCCTTTCATTCTTGAATTTTCTTTTAGATAAATGTTAACAGATGTTATTTTCATGTTCATCACTCCTTTTTAGTTTTTATCTAATTTTATTTTATAATATTATTTTTATAATTGCAAGTTAATAATCAATTTTTATTGTTTTTGTAATAACATCTGAATATGAAAATGATTTAATTATTTCATTGTCTAGCTCTACTAAAAAAATATGACTATATAATTCTTTTAATACTACATCATATTTTTCAAATTTATTTCTTCCTAAATTATATTTAATGGTTATTTTACTTCCTAAATGATTATTTAATTGTTCTTTTATGCTATCTATAGTCATATTTTCCCCCTATCTTGGATAACCAACATACATTGTTCCTTTTGTTCTAATACCTCCTATACCATCTTTTCCATATTTTGTATTTTCAATAATTCCTTTTAAATCAATATCTTCAGTACTTACTGATAAACTTAATTTAGCTGCTATTATTGCTGGATCTAATGCATGAATATTAATTCTTTTAGGACTGGAAGCAAAATTAGCGCCGGCTTTTATCAATTCTTCATAATCAGATTGACATCCACCTGCTACAATAATTAATTTTTGATGACTTTTTTCATATTTTCTTGCTTCTTTTATTGCTTCAACATAAAATAAACTATTCTTATAAGAATTTATATCATTTATATCATTTTTTTTATAATAGGCATCATGACCTGTTATTACTACTATGTCAGGTTTATATTCCTCCAATAAATCACATATCTTACTTGGAATACTATATTCCTTTTCAAATATTCCAGCAGCCCATATTTTAGCATTCTTATAATATTTTAAACATCTTTCAAGGTAATCAGCATCACTATCTATATGAAGAATTTTTCCTGGCATATAAAAATAATCATCACGATCTAAATTATTTATTTCTTTTACAAATTCTTCATCTCTTGGCGCCTCATCTTCATATTTTACCAAATCATCTTTATCGCTATCTGCACATAATCTTATATTTACGCCTACTAAATAACATACATCATCATTAATTTCAGTTATTTTAAATATTAAATCATTATTATATGATTTTCGAGTTACTAAATCTCCTACTTTAAAATTCATATAATCACCCAATTAATTGTATGAAAAAAAATACAATTTATGTATTTTATATTGTTCCAATATTGCCAATTACTAAATATACTTTTATAGAAATAGTATATGAATGACTATTTACATTTCCACCTGTTTTTAAACTGCCTGAAATATTTCCAATTGTTAGTTTTCCAGTACTAGAATCATATGTTTTAGATATTGAAACAGATGATGATCCAGTGTATTCGCTAACGCCACTCCAATGAGTAGCAAATACATAATCTCCCATAGAAACAAATTCTATAATAAAATTATCTATCGTAAAATTTTGATATCCATCTATTTTTGATAAATCATACGATGTTCCAGTGCCTAAATAATATACTTTTAGATTACTTTCATTTTTATTATACAATTCATTTAGAGCATCATTTACATTCATACTTGTTCCATCACTTGCATTATATACTACATCACTTGCTTTATATGTATTAGCAGCATAAATTCCAAAACTTGTAAATATTAAACCACATATTATTACTAAAAATATTCTGCTTTTTATTATTTTTTTCATTATAAATTCCTACTTTCTAGATATATCATACCCCCCCCCCAGACGTAAAAGTCAAGTAGAAATTTTGTTCGTGCGTTATTGATAAAAAAAAGAAGAATTAAATTCTTCTAAAAATTCATCATACTCATCATTGCAAACAATAGTAAAACTAGGATTCCACCACCTGTCACAAATAACATTTGCATTGTTTTGTTTTCCATTGTTTCAAGTCTTGCTTTGTATTTTTGTTCTCTTGCTTTATTTTGTAATGTTGAAACTGTTCTTGAAAACATTACTAATTGTTCTTGTTTATTTTCTTGTGAACCTAAACCTAAACGATATAATAAACGCATCATACGCATTGAATCTCTAACAGGATATTCTTTAGCAAAATCCATATATGGTTCAACACTAGAATCTCCCTCTTCAATTCTTGCTACTAATCTTCTTAATCCTGATTGAAATATTTCAGGAGCTGTTTTAATAGATCTTGATAAAGCAACTGGAACAGTATAGTGTTGTATTAAGATTTCCAAACTTTTTAAATAATATGGTAACATTTGATCAATTCTAGATAAATTTTTCTTGTAATAAGATTTTAATTTAGTATAAGGTTGTTTAAATACCACATATCCTAATATAAATGAAACTAAAACATTTATAAATGAACTATTATACATTGAAAATAAGAATACTAAACATATAATAGTAACTAATCCATTTCTAACTCTTTTACCAAACAAATCATTTACATCAACAGTATCACCATATCTAATGTTAAGCAAAAATTTGTAATCTTCTTCCATTAAAAATCTAAAATAAGGTTCTGTATCACCAATAAATTTTCTAGTATCAATTGTTTTTGTATATTCAAGCATGAATATTAAAACTGCAGCTATAATTATAAATTCCATTATTCAGCCCCCACATTCTCATTATAATATTTTTCACCACTTAATAAGAAGTAAGTATTTATTATTATAATCCCATGTAATAAAATTTGTACTAGAAAGTTACTATCTAATAATTTAATATATGATTCAACACCTAATAAATATTGAACTAACATAACCATTAAATATAATACAATACCAAATTGTAAGAATTTTTTGTGGAATTCAGCTCTATCCATTCTATCACGATATACATTTTCAACAAGCATATCTATGTCTAATGACATATTTTCTAATGCATCACTAGAATTTTTAGAACCTTCATTTGTAATTTGTAAGAATAATTGGTGCATATTTCTTACGATAAAATAATCATATTTTTCATTCATATATTCAATTGATTGTTCAACAGTACCATTTTCATACGCTAAATCAATCATTGTTTGAACATCTGATTTAACAGGATCCTCTAAGATTCCTGATTCAACAACACCTTCCAATGCTTTAACAAATGATTGTGTTGTTGCAAATTCCATAATTGTATTTGTAGTATATACTTGAATTTGTTCAAATATATATTCACTATATAACCTTTTACATCTTAAATATGTAAGATAAGGTATAACTGATACTGCAATTAATGCATAAATTATAGAAATAATTATATTGTAGAAGTATAAATATGATATTACTGCTGCTGAAACCGCAAATACAGTAATTTGGATTGTATATTGTTTTTTAGTATATTCTTGTCCTAAATCTTTTACTTTTTGTCTTATTTCTTTAAAAGAATAAGGAGCAAATTTATCATATATACTTCCTGCTCTTTTAGAAATATACTTATAGATACTATCACCTTGATGGTTACGATATGAC
>OGPT01000986.1_pt1 | contig 27848 bp, 28 predicted proteins | sample 1552951 | NCBI WGS metagenome assembly OGPT01 (sample SAMEA2580224, study PRJEB22360) | human gut metagenome | biome: human gut; feature: human-associated habitat; material: faeces | place: Denmark | collected 2008/2010
CCAGCCGTTACTGGCGGTGCTCTGTGCGGCAGCGCTAACAGGCATTCTGCTGCTAATGGGACGCAAGCTGTTGCGCTGGTTTTTACGCAGTCGTCTGAGCGGTAATTTTCATGGCCTTTTATTAGAAGTACGCTTTTGCAGATTGCTGGCTCTGCTTTTGGAAAGCGGTGTTGGCATAACAAGAGCGGTAGCAATTGTGACAGATACCATAGATGATGAGCAATATGCACAGTAGCTGCGCCTGCTGAACAGCAGGCTGCAGCGCGGCATTGCTATTGAGCAGGCTGCAGGCGGCGCCAAGGAGCTTTTTTCAGCGCTGATGCTGGAGCTGGTGTGCGTGGGTGCATCTACAGGTTATCTGCCGCAGATGCTGCAGGAAGCAGTAACTGCCGGGGAGCAGCGTCTGCAGCAGCAGCTTGGCAGGCTACGGGAGTTGCTCGTGCCATTACTGCTTCTGGTGGCGGCGATTATCATAGCGGGAATCGTCTGCATAGTTATTGGTCCGCTATTTGAGATGCTTTCGGCAATGCCGGAGTAAATTCAGGAGGTGCGATAGTGTTAAAGACAATGCGTAAACAAGGTGGCTTTACTTTGATTGAGGTGGTGGCGGCGGCCGCTCTGATTGGCATTATGGCGACAATGCTGCTGCCGTCACTTTCAGGTGCTAATGACAGGGTGAAGAATGCCCGCCTGCAAAATGATCTGGTAACCATAGACCAGGCCATTCAGCTGTATAAAATGGATGCAGGTACTGTGCCGGCAGAGCTGAATACACTAGACAGCGAATATCTTGGCGGTAAGCTGGAATTCAAGGATGCCAAGGGCGAAGCCTTGACCTATACACCTAACACAGCCGACGGTAGCTATACCCTCAGCGGCAAAAACAGCAAGGGTGAGGCCGTAACATCCCCGGGCAGCAAAGCTGTTAGCGGTGAATCATAAGGCCGGCGGCTATTTATTACTGGAGCTTTTGCTGGCTATATGGTGTTTGGGAGCATTTTTTGTAATGCTCTACCCTGGCAGCCAGATGCTGCAGCGGCAGTACTATAAGCAGCAGATGCGCTATGCTGTCTATCTGTTGGCTGCTGACATCAGACAGATACAGCAGCGCACGATATTCCAGCCGGAAAATTATCTTTATACTTTGAAAGTAAGCGGTAATGACAAGCATGGTTACAGGATTTACCGTGAGAAGAAGGTCTGGAAGCGCGTAAGGTTAGAGCCGACAATCAGTCTGACATGCGAAGCACATATGAAGTCGTTAAGCTATGATGAAAATGGCAGTCCTAGTGTCAGTGGTGGCTATAGCCTGGAGCATCAGCAGCTTCCAGGTGTGTGTTTTTGGCTGACAGTTCAGCCGGTTACAGGCAGGGTGACTGTTTATGAAAAATAGCAGGGGCTTTTGTCTGGTGCAGGAGCTGGTGTGTTTTTGCCTGACGGCATTATTACTTGCTTCAGCGGTGCAGTGCTTTTACCGCAGCAGCTGGCTGCTGCAGCAAAGCAGGGAACAGCAGCAGGCTGCGCTTGCTTCCTGGCAGGTGCTGGCAGGCGAGGAGTACAGTGGCAGGTTTGTGGTGACACAAAAGCTGGAGGCCACCAGTATAGATGGTTTAGCGATGCAGGAGGTGCAGGCGGCCTATGGCAAGGTCAAGGTTAAGCTTATACGGGCGATGCCGACGGCAGAGAGGCTATCTGTTGCTGGAGGTGCTGCTGGGACTGCTGTTGACGGTGGTACTGGCGACGCTCGTTTTTAGAGCAACAGGCGCCATTGCCTATAGCTTTGGACGCTTGCAGGATGAATTGCAGCTGCAGGAAACGAAACGTCATATTTTGACGCAGCTGGAAAAGATTATTTGTTATGATGCACAGCGAGTCATCAGACTGCAGGAGAATGGCCAGATAACCTGTACGATGATTGATGCCTGCAAACGTGTTACTATTTACAGCGATAAGCAGGGCTTGTACAAAAAGACGCGTAAAAATAACGGCACGGGCGTAAATCCTGTTTCTTTAGAGGGCGTAGTCGTTACTGGCTGGCGGATACAGCGGTGTTCGCCGCAATTACTGTGCATAAGCTTTAATCTGAGCAGGAATGGCCGTCAACTACAGGTGAAGCGTTATCTTATTTGTTATAATGCGAGGATAGCAGATGATGTATAGCGTTAAGGGGAGCATATCACTTCCATGCCTGCTGGCGGCGCTGCTTTTGGCACTCAGTGCTCAGCTAAGCCTGCTTTATGCAGTCAGGGGTTATGAATCAGAGAAGGATTTTCTGCGGGAACAGCAGCTAAGGCTGTTGTGCAGCTCAGTATTACAGGCTATTGGCCAGGAGCCGCGGCCGCCAGGCAGGCAGCTTTGCTATGAGGGCGAGCTGCAGCCGGACAGTGAACCTGTGACAGTGACAAGTGAAAGCATTTACAGCGCAGATGGATTTATAGATTACCTGAAGGTTACAGCAGCAGCCGTTAATCATGCTGGCGCAGTACAGCGGCTGCATCGTATCAGGGTGAGCTTTGGTCCGCAAATACAGGACCTGGCAGCTAAGGGCGTCCTGGCAGGACGCTCGCTGACAGGCGGCGAATATCTGCAGCAGGCAGCATTATATACAAGCACAGAAGAAGTAAAGCTGCCGCAGATGAGCTTTTTGCGGGATAAATGTCCCAGTGTGCTGAATAAGAAGTCGGTGGCGGAAGTTGGGCTCAGTGCTCGCTTTTACTACCTGAAGAATAACAACTCTCTCTCTTTGGGTACGGAAGGCTTGCGTGGTCCTACTATGATAGTAAATCCTTTTTCAATAAATACTGCCGAAGGCTCCTATTATCCAGACCGTTTGGTGCTTATCAGCGAAAATGGTAATATTAAGCTGGGTGCTGGCACAAGGATGGCGCAGGCGCTGGTGCTGGCGAAGGGAAAGGTAACTATTTGCGAGGGCTGTCAGCTGAATGGCTTTGTTATGGCAGATAAAATAGTCATTGAGGGAAATGCGGACCTTACTCCTGATACAGGTGCCGTTGAACCGATGTTGACACCATACTTTAACTACTTATAATTTTGCTGAATACATTGCATAATCAAAAAGAACTAGCCTGAGCTTTTTATAAGCTCCAGCTAGTTCTTTTGTATTGATTATTCAGCCGCAGGCTTTTCGGCCTTGGGCTTTTTCTTGTTATGCGCCTGCATAACCTCTTCGATGTCGTCGGATTTAATCCATTCCTCCAGCGCAGTGGCCATTTCTGCTACTGCCGCTTCGATAGCGGTTTTGTCCTCGCCCTGGAAGGCATGCAGTACATGGTTGACAACGGCCTTATTATTGCGTGCCGGATGGCCGATGCCGATTTTAAAGCGCGGGTAAGCATCGGTGCCCAAATGCTCGGTAATGGATTTGATGCCGTTGTGGCCGCCGGCGCTGCCCTTGCGACGGATGCGCAGCTGGCCTACGGGCATATCCATATCATCCTGAATAACAGCAATATCATCCGGGTCGATGTGATAGAAGTTGGCGTAGGCACCAACAGCAACACCGCTGAGGTTCATGTAGGTAGTGGGCTTGATGATGATGATTTTTTCGGGAGCGCGGTATTCTGCCATATAGGCACTGCGGTCCTCCTTGCCGAAGCTTACACCAAGACGGCGTGCCAGCTCGTCAACTACCATAAAGCCGATGTTGTGACGGGTATTTTCGTATTCGCGGCCGATATTGCCAAGGCCGACAATTAGTTTCATATTGTTGCTCCTTTTTATTTATTAAGTTCTTCGATGGTGACAAATTCATATCCCTCTGCACGCAGACGGTCTATGATGAGGCCGACTGCCTCAATCGTCTGGTCTCGCGGTGCCAGATTTTTGGGACTGTCGCCGTCATGCAGCAGGACAATAGCACCGGGGGCTGCGTTCTCGCAGACTCTGTCGGCGATTACCTGCACGCCGGGGTTCGTCCAGTCGCGGGGAATGATGCTCCAGTTTACTATCTGCATACCTGCATCATTGATAGCCTTGACAGTGCTCCAGTCCTTGAAGCCGTGCGGCGGACGCATATATTGCGGTGCAGTACCGGTGATGCTCTGCAACGTTTCCTTGCCGTAGGCAATGTTGGCGGCAGCTTCGCTGCTGCTGAGCTTAAGCAAATCCTTGTGATAGCCTGCATGCAGAGCAATCAGGTGTCCTTGTGCCTGGACGAGCTTTACTGTTTCCGGATGCTTGGCAGCGTTTTCGCCAACCATAAAGAAGGTGGCATGCACATTTTTGGCAGCCAAAAGCTTGAGCAGCTTCTGGGTATAGGGCGGATAAGGGCCGTCGTCAAAGGTGAGGGCAATGAGCTTGCGCTCGTGGGTATTTTCCGCATGTGTTATAACCTTGCCATAAAAGCTGTTGCCGGGAAGTACGGCGAGCAAGAGCAACGCGCCTGCAAGCGCAAGGCTGAGAGCAGCGCTTATAGCGGCAGTCTTTCTGCTGATTTTTTTGTATATCCCCAGCCACAGCAGCAGTACGCCGGCAAGGGAACAGATGATAAGAAGATAAATGATACGCATAATTACTCCAAATATTAAAGCCGGTAGTGTTGCCGGCTTTAATCATAACAAAAAGGCTTGCCAGAGGCAAGCCTTTTTATATTACGCTTAGTGTTTGGTATCGAATAATTGGCTTACAGACCAGTCATTGTAGATGCGCAGAATGGTTTCTGCCAGAATCGGCGCAATGGAGAGCACCTTAATTTTCGGGTGCTTTTTGGAAGGAGCCAGAGGAATGGTGTTGGTAACAACCAGCTCGGTGATATCAGATTGTGCAATGCGGGACAGTGCCGGATCGGTCAGGATCGGGTGAGTGCAGCATGCATATACTTCTTTAGCACCGAATTTCTTCAGAGCGCGTGCGCCTTCGGTCAGGGAGCCTGCGGTATCAACCATGTCGTCTACCATGATGCAGGTTTTGCCTTTAACGTCGCCAATCAGGTTCATAACCTCAGCAACGCCGGGTTCCGGACGACGTTTGTCGATGATAGCCAGCGGTGCATTCAGCATTTCAGCGAAATTGCGGGCACGGCTTACGCCACCAAGGTCCGGAGAGATAACAACCATGTCTTCCAGATTCTTGGATTTAATGTATTCTGCCATCAGCGGGCCGCCGGGCATATGGTCAAAGGGGATGTTGAAGAAGCCTTGAATTTGTGCAGCGTGCAGGTCGATGGTTACTACACGGGTAATGCCTGCGGTTTCCAGCAGGTCTGCCATCAGCTTAGCAGTGATAGGCTCACGGCCGCGTGCTTTGCGGTCCTGGCGTGCATAGCCATAGTAAGGAATAACAGCAGTGATGTGGTTAGCGCTGGCGCGTTTGAAGGCATCAGCCATAATCAAAAGCTCCATTACGTTGTCATTAACGATAGGGCCGCAGGTAGGTTGTACAATGAAAATATCCTTGCCGCGTACACTTTCGTTAATCATTACCTGAACTTCGCCGTTGTTGAAACGGTTAACTACGGAATCACCAACGGTGGTTCCGAGGTAAGCAGCGATTTCGCGTGCCAGATCAGGGTTTGCATTACCGGTAAATATTCTTAACTTATTCTCGTCAGACAACATGTCCAATCCCTCCAAAATTACCTTGTTGTAGTTTGCTGGTGCGATGAGCAAAACTTTACTTAAATTTAATTATACACAAAAAACACGTAAATCACAAGTTTTTTGTAAACTTTTTGACACATATGTGACTATAAAAGCTTATTTACCATCGTTACGGTATTTTTCGGCCCAGCCTTCGATATTTTTCTGGCGGGCACGTGCAATGCCCAGAGCATTTTCGGGTACTTCCTTGGTGATAGTGCTGCCTGCACCGATGTAGGTGTTGGCCTGTACGGTTACAGGTGCAACAAGGTTGGTGTTGCAGCCGACAAAGGCATTGTCACCGATAACAGTACGGTGCTTCTTCTTGCCGTCGTAGTTGACGGTGATGCAGCCGCAGCCCATGTTAACGCCGCTGCCGATGTCGCTGTCACCGATGTAGGTGAGGTGTGGCAGCTTGGTGCCTTCGCCAACGTTAGAGTTTTTAACCTCTACATAGTTGCCGATTTTAACGTGGTCGCTGATAACGGTGTCGGGACGCAGATGTACGTAAGGACCGGCGGTAACGTGGTTTTTAACCTCGCAGTCATGGCCGTAGATGAATTGCAAATGGTTGTCGTCACCGATTTTTACATTAGTGAAGCGGGCATTAGGACCGATTTCGCAGTCTTCGCCGATTTCAGTTGTACCTTCCAGCCAGGTGTAGGGATAGATAATGGTATCGCGGCCGATTTTTACGCTTGCTTCGATGAAGGTGCTGGCGGGGTCCATGATGGTTACGCCTGCGTCCATCAGCTTATCCAAAATGCGCTGGCGCATAACGCCTTCAGCAACGGAAAGCTGCTTGCGGGAGTTGATGCCCATAACCATATCGCTGTCATCAGTGGAAATACCGCCGACCTTAGCGCCTGCTTCGTTGAGCTTTTGCAGTACGTCGGTCAGATAATATTCGCCCTGCGCATTGTCGTTGGTCAAGGTAGCCAATACGTCAAACATTTGCGGGCATTCCATGCAGTAAATACCGGTATTGATTTCTTTGATAGCCTTTTGCTCTTCGGTAGCATCCTTTTGCTCTACGATGCCCTGTACATTGCCGTCAGCATCGCGAACAATGCGGCCGTAGCCGAACGGGTCATCCATAATTGCCGTAAGTACGGTAGCAGCAGCGCCGCTTTCCTGATGTGCTTCGCAGAATTTTTTCAGCTCTTCACCATCCAGCAGCGGAGTGTCGCCGCACAGGATGAGTGCAGTGCCGTGGAAGTCCTTCAGGGCATCGGCAGTCTGCATTACAGCGTGGCCGGTGCCAAGCTGCTCGGCCTGCAGGGCGATAGTTCCCTGATTACCTACCATTGCTTCTACCAGCTCTGCCTCGTGACCGACGATAACCACCTTTTTGTTTGCGCCGGCAGCGCTTGCTGCGTCAATTACGTGCTGCAGCATGGGCTTGCCGCCTACCTTGTGCAGTACCTTGGGGTATTTGCTGCGCATTCTTGTGCCTTTGCCTGCGGCGAGGATGATTGCTACTAATTCTGACATGTGAGTTCTTCCTTTCCTGGCTGCCTATAAGGCACCATCTTACGACACCTTCTAGCCAGCCTGACATATTCTATATTATTTATTTACTTCCAATGTTACCTTCTGCTGCTCTTCGTCTACGTTATGCAGGGTGAAGAAGGCAGTATAATCTTCTACCAGCTTGCGTTCCGGTGTGGCAGTGGCAATTAAAAAGGCCTTGCCCACAACCTGTGCGCCGACTTCGTGAGCCAGGGCAATCATGCCTTTGGCGGTACCGCCGCCCTTCATAACATCGTCCACAATCAGCACACGGCTGCCGGGCTGCAATGCGCGCTTGGGCATGGCCATGTTTTGGATAACCTTGGTGGAACCGCTGACGTAATTGATGTTGACGGTGCTGCCTTCGGTAATATCACTGGTGTGACGGGCGATAACAAGAGGCACGTTAAACGCACGCGCCGTCTGCATAGCCAGCGGAATACCGCTTGTTTCAACCGTCATAATGCAGTCCGGTGCCAGCTCCTGCAGGCGGAGCATAAAGATTTCACCCAGACGCACTACGGTTTCCGGATGGCAGAGAATGTCGGTAGTATAAAGCATACCGCCGGGCAAGATGCGGTCCGGAGAGGTGAGGCGGGCAGCAAGCTCTTCTAAAAAGGCTGCGTCATCCTCCGGCAGATGGCCGGGGATAAAGCGTACACCGCCGGCAGCACCGGAAACGGTTTCTACCTTGCCCAGTCCGTAAAGCTCCAGTCCGGATTTTACGGCTAAAACATCCTCGCTGAGGGTGGATTTGGCGATAGCAAATTTTTTGCAGAAATATGAAAATGAAAACAGCCGATATGGATGATCGGCTAAAAGTTTACTCAACGCTGCTACGCGTTCAATTCTTTTGGCTTTTACCATATATAAGCGTCCTCCTTGCAAGTTCTAAGTCACTTGGTTTGTCTATATCCATGCCGATGCAGGCGTGACGGGTGATGATGGCCTTGCAGCGCATTTCCAAAAGCTTGGAGGTGCGTGCTTCCGCGTCAGCCACCGTCAGGCGATGGCACAGGAGCTTTAGCAAAAAGCCCCATCCGAGCCAGTTGCACAGCTTAAGCGGTGATTTGCGACGGGCAAAGATTTCGCGTGCTTTTTGCTGACCGCCGGGAATAATCTCTTTGGCCATCAGCATCATATTGCCGCCGGTAAAGATGCCGTCGCGCAGCTTGCCGTAGGTGCGTTTGGCACCGGGATAAGCGCTTAGGCAGGCATCCTTGGGGATGATGGGATAATAAAGCTGCCCTTTAGGAGAGGCATTGCAGGCGGCAAGAAAGTCGCGCACTGCAAGCGAAGTCAGCAGCGGAATGTCGTCGCATACTCCCAGCAGTTTTTCGCTGGCATCAGGGCCTAAGGCTTCGGCGGCGACGGCGGCTGTAGCCGGCAGGTCGCCTGCGGCTTCACACAGCAGGACGTCGGCCGGTAACGTACCCTCCAGAAGCGGCAAGGCTTCGGCGCGGGCCGCTACAACAATGCGGCGGATGCGTCCGCTTCCCTGCAGGGCTGCAATGATATAGTCTATGAGGCGCTTATCGCCAAGCTGTGCCAAACAGCGGTGTTCGGTGCCGGCATAGGACTTCAGCCAGGGACTGAGGCCGCCTGCTGCAATAAAAGCATCTATATTAGCAGTTGTCATACTTACGCCTTCTTCTGCGGCAGATGCTCGCTGAGGGAACGCATGAGGGTGTGCTCGGCGTTTTCCAGATGGATACGGGCTGCGTATTGCGCACGTTCTACATCATGTGCGGCAATTGCTTCTACCAGGTTGCGGTGCTCGTCCATGGTTTCCACCAAACGTCCCGGGTAGCTCATGGAACGGCCGCGGATAGTGGTCATCTGCTCGCGCAGGTTATTGATGATGCTGCGCAGGCGCTCGTTGCGGCTGGCAGTGTATAACATATCGTGGAAAGCAGTATCTGCTTCGACGATTTTATCCATATCGTTGTTGGCGATATGCTGGCCGATTTCGATAAGATAACCGTTAAGCTGTTCAAGCTCCTCATCCGTAATACGCTCGGCAACCAGACCAGCAGCCAGAATATCAAGGCTGATACGGATTTCGTAAATTTCGGTGATATCCTTAATGGAAATATCGGCAACATAGGTGCCACGACGGGGAATCATAACAACAAAGCCTTCCAGCTCCAGCTTACGGATAGCTTCACGCACAGGCGTACGGCTTACGCCCATTTCGTCAGCCAGCTGGATTTCCATGAGGCGTTCACCGGGGCTGAAGGTGCCGTCAATAATAGCTTGGCGGATGTTTTCACAGACAAGCTCACGCAGAGGCTTGTAGCTGTCTAGTTTTATAGGCTGCAAATGTCCGGACATATTTATTTTCTCCTTCCGATAGTTGTCGTAATTGCTGTTTCTACATCAAAATCTGTCAGTGCCTGCTGTACGCGCTCGGCAGTTTCTTTGTCAGCAGTAAGGCCGAAGACGGTCGGGCCGCTGCCGCTCATGAGGGCGTAGTAGGCACCTGCTCCCAGCATAGCAGCCTTAATAGAGGCTATAACGGGGTGTGCCGGGATGGTAGCTGTTTCTAAAACATTGCCCATGTAGGGAGTTATAGCCTGGCCGCCTTGGCGCAGGTATGCTTCCAGCTGCCAGATGCAGGGAGCGTGTACTACACGACCGCGGTCAAAATGCTGGTAAACCCAGGCGGTGGAAACTTCCAGACCGCGTGGCTTGGCCAGTACCAGCCATGTTTCAGGCATATCCTCCAGCTTGGTGAGGACTTCGCCGCGTCCTGTTGCCAGCATCGTACCGCCTTCAATACAGAAGGGGATATCGCTGCCCAATTGAGCGGCTAGCTGCTCCAGCTCATAATTTTCCAAGTTAAGCTCCCAATAACGGTTCAGGCCGCGCAAAACTGCTGCCGCATCACTGCTGCCGCCAGCCAGACCTGCCGCCAGAAAAATTTTTTTGTTCAAGGCTATGTGAACGTTCGGAATAATATTGCAGTGACCTGCGAGCAATGCGGCTGCTCTGTAGGCCAGGTTATCAGGACCGCAGCTGAGGTTGTGCAGATTGCAGCTGATCTGAATGCCGTTACCCTTGCTGATAACAACCTCGTCGCTTAGACCGACGCTCTGCATAATCATACTTACCTCATGGTAGCCGTCCTCGCGCTTGCCGAGAATATCGAGTCCCAGATTTATTTTAGCGTATGCTGTTTCTTTTACTTGCTTCATTATAAGTTCACCTGCCTAATGTTGTATACAGTATTATTTTATACTGCTTATGCCTGCATAGCAAGAATTTTTTTCGAACGTTCGGGATTTTGGCGAGAAAAATATTTAGTAGTTGCCTTTCTGCGTTAAAGTGTTACAATATATACATAAAAAACATATTCAGAATATTTTGCTTGCAAAGGAGAATTTTATGAATCCCGCTTTGAAGAAAAAACTTTACCATTATGCTATGGTGACTCTGGCCTGTGCAATTATGGGTATTGCCATGAATACCTTTTATATGCCTAACAAGATGCTCAGCGGCGGCATCGGCGGCGTTGCCGTCCTTGCCTATTATGTTGCCGGCCTGCCGATGGGCGCTACCAGCTTAATCTGCAACGTGCCGCTGTTCTTTTTAGCCTATAAGTATATGGACAGGGAATATACCATTAGCGCGCTCTATGGTATCATTGCTTTTTCTGTATTACTGGATTTCTTTCATTTTTTGTCGACCTATACTGTAGTGCATGACAAGCTGCTGGCCTGCATTGCCGGCGGTGTGCTTTACGGCATCGGTGCTGCGTGCATGTACCGCGTGGGCGGCTCCAGCGGCGGCACGGATATTATCGGCGCTATTATCCAGAAAAATTATTCTATCTCTATCAGTACAACCGGTTTTGCTTTCAATATTTGTCTGCTGCTGGCCAGTGTTTCCTTATTCGGTATTGAGCCGGTGCTGTATACCTTGCTTACCTTTTTTGTGATGACCAAAACCTGTAATGCGTTTACGACAGGCTTTGATTATAAAAAGAAGGTTATCATCATTAGTGAGCATCACGAGGAGATTGCGGAAGCGATTATTAAAATCGTCGGCCGCGGTGTTACCTATATCAGCGGCGAGGGCTGCTTTACGCATCGTCATCGCGAGCTGGTTTTTGTAGTCATCAAGCTGACGCAGCTGGCGAAGGTACGCTCCATTGTGCGTGAGATTGATCCCAGTGCTTTTATGATTATCAGTGATGTCAACGATGTCTTCGGCCGTGGCTTTACGCTTAAGCCGTCCGGGCCTAACTTCCCAAGACCTAAATTTCCGGAGAAGCATGAATAAGATTATACTTTCGTCCCCTGCCTGCTTGTGGGCAGGGGATTTTTCTATCTATAAATGCGAAACTGTTTTTGAATTACTACTGTGATGCGCATTTGCAGTTGGCGGCGTATAAGAGCTGTTGAGTATAGCTGTTATAAATGTTATATAAGAAGATTTGTTTTAGCTATAACTGATAAAACCAAGAAAAACAGGCAAAACGTTGTAAGGGTTAGCATTTGTGCATTTTCTTCATTGCTGTTATACTAGCATTAAGAAATCTTAGTGAACGACAGCTATGGAGGTTAGTTTTATGGATAATAAAAAGCTCAAGGAGCTGGAGGCAAATTTATGGGAGGCAGCAGATGACCTGCGTGCCAATTCCAATTTGACGAGCAATGAGTATTGCATGCCTGTTTTGGGCCTTATTTTTTTACGTTACGCGGAAAGCCGTTATGAAATGGCCGAAAAGGAGATTTTAAAGGAGCATCCTGTGCGCCCGGGCAGGGAGTTTAAAATTCGTCCGGAGCATTTTCAGTCGAAAAGCGCTTTGTTTTTGGAGAAGGAAGCACGCTACAGCTATTTGCTTAGCTTGCCTGAAAATGTCAAAACTGCTGGCTTGAAGGATAAAGACGGCAGGGAGATAGCTTCTCTAGGAGAGGCGCTTGATAATGCAATGAGTCTTTTGGAGGCGCAGAGCAAGCAGCTGGAGGGCGTGCTGCCTAAGTCTTATTACAAATTTAAAGATGAATTGCTCAGTGCGCTTCTGCGCAACTTTGATAACGAGCTTTTGAACGACGTAGGCGGCGATGTTCTGGGACGAATTTATGAATATTTTCTGGGCAAGTTTGCCAAGGCGGTGGCGCAGGATGACGGCGTTTTCTTTACGCCGAAGTCGCTTGTGCGCCTGATTGTCAATATCATTGAGCCGGAGAAGGGCATTTTACTTGATCCCGCCTGTGGCAGCGGCGGCATGTTTGTGCAGACAGGCGATTTCGTCAATAACAAGGGCATGGAGGCCAATAAAAAAATGACCTTCTATGGTCAGGAAAAAACAGAGTTTAATGCGAAGCTGTGCGCAATGAATATGGCTGTGCATGGCTTAAACGGCAATATTGCCAGTGGCGAAGAGGCAAATACCTTTTATCACGATGTACATGAGCTGGCAGGCAAATGCGATTATGTAATGGCTAATCCGCCGTTTAATGTGGACAAGGTAAAGGCAGATGATGCGCATAGCGCAGGCCGCTTGCCCTTCGGACTGCCGACGGTGAATAAAAAGAAGAAGGAGGTTGGCAACGCCAACTATTTATGGATTTCCTACTTTTATGCCTATCTTAATGAACATGGACGTGCGGGCTTTGTTATGGCGGCATCGGCTACGGACGGTAAAGAGGCAGATATGCGCAGACAGCTTGTGGAGGAGGATGCTGTCGATGTTATGGTCAGCGTGGGGAACAACTTCTTCTATACGCTGTCTTTGCCTTGCTCGCTGTGGTTCTTTAATAAGGCTAAGACGGAGCAAACTGAAGATAAGGTGCTTTTTATCGACGCACGTAATTATTACACTGTTGTAGACCGCAACTTGAACGAGTGGAGCGAGTGGCAGCTGCGCAACCTGACAGCGATTGTCTGGTTATATCGTGGCGAAAAGGCAAAGTACCAAGAGCTTGTGGCAGATTATAAGGCGGCGCTCGTGGATTATGCATTGCAGGCACAGAGCACGAAGCTGGCGCAGCTTTTAACGCAGACAGAGGATTTGCAGGCGCTGCAAAAAAACCTCGCGGACTTTGCCAAAGAGGTGCAGGAAGAAGCGAAGAAGGCTGTGGACGAGGCCAAGCGCAATGAAAAGAAGAGCACGCGTGCTTATTACGACAGCGAGCTGGCTTTCATTGCGGAGATTACATCCGTCGTTGAAGCTTGGCAGTGGCTCGTGGAAAAATTCGGCAGCGAGGGAGAATATCAGGACGTTGCAGGCCTGTGCAAAATTGCGGATAAGAGCGAAATTGCCGAGAAAAATTATTCGCTCACGCCGGGCGCTTATGTGGGCGTGGCGCCGGTGGCAGACGACGGCGTGGACTTTGGCGAGAGAATGCGCGAGATTCATGGCGAGCTGGTGAGCCTGCAAAAGGAGAGCAATGAGCTGATGGAGAGGATTGCGCAGGACTTGGAGGCTATGGGGTTATGAAGTGGGAGAAGAAAACTTTAGATGAGTTGGGAACTGTTGGCAGAGGACGATCAAAACATAGGCCTAGAAATGATCCCAAATTATTTGGAGGGAAATACCCATTTATACAAACAGCTGATGTAAAAAATGCTAATTTCTATATAATTAATTTTTCAAGCACATATAATGAAGAGGGACTCGCACAAAGTAAACTTTGGCCTGCTGGAACTTTATGTATTACTATAGCTGCAAATATAGCTGATACGGGAATTTTAGCTATACCAGCTTGTTTTCCTGATAGTATAATGGGATTTGTTGCGAACGAGGAAATTGCAGATACTAGGTTTGTTAAGTATTGTTTTGATGTTTTGCAAAAAGAATGTAAGCAAATATCTCAGGGAACGGCTCAGGATAATTTGTCTTGGGAAAAACTATCTACAATAAAGTTTTTAGTGCCCCCGCTTCAAACTCAAAAACGCATTGCTTCCATTCTTTCCGCCTACGATGACCTCATCGAAAACAATCAAAAGCATATTAAGCTGGTGGAGGAAGCAGCGCAGAGATTGTACAAAGAGTGGTTTGTGGATTTGCGCTTTCCTGGGCATGAGGGCGTAAAGATTGTTGACGGTGTGCCAGAGGGGTGGAAGATTAAAAAAATAGAAGAATTAGCTGACACTATGTCTGGTGGTACTCCGACGAGAAGTCATGAAGAATACTATTCTAGTGGAGAAATACTGTGGCTAAAGACGAAAGAATTGAACGACGGCTTTATTTTTGATACTGAAGAAAAAATAACAGAAGCTGGATTGAAAAATTCATCTGCAAAATTGTTTGAAAAAGGCTGCATAATATTAGCTATGTATGGAGCAACAATTGGGAGACTAGGTATTTCTAGCGTTACTATGTGTTGTAATCAAGCTTGTTGTGTATTAAAAATTAAAGAGATATTTTTATTTGAATATGTTTATCTCTGGCTAGTAAATAATAGAGAAATGCTGATTAGTCGAGGTAGAGGATCTGCTCAATCTAATTTGAGCCAAGAATTGATAAAACAGATAGAAGTCCGCATACCATCAGATGGGGTGTTAATAAAATTTTCTAATGTTGTAGATAAACTGTTAAAAAATAAGGAAATCCTAGAAAAACAAATCTCTTCTTTACGCGAAGCACGCGACCGCCTGCTGCCCAAGCTTATGAGCGGCGAAATAGAGGTATAATAGAAAGCAGACGCGCTTGTGAAAGCTTGCGTCTGCTCTTGCCAATAGAGAATATACGTGCTATACTAAAGATGAAAAAGGGCTCCGATAGACGGTTAACCCTAAAAAAGACTTACAAAAAATAGCTGCTTATCTTGTCAGGATTGGGGCGGCTATTTTTTTGCGTGAATTTGGCCTAATGCATAACCTATAGTAATGCCAATACCTAATGACGTCAGACATAAGCTGATGACAGAGATAAGATTATCTAAAGTTAACATGGGCCTCACCTCCCTCTTAGCTGAAGATTTCCAGCAAGTGGATCTTGAGTGCAGAGGGAAAACCGCCTACCGTTATGGAGCACCTTAAAAAATATTTTAGCATAGAAAGCATAAGCTTACAACGAACACGCTGTGAAATCAGCCTGCGTTGTAAGCTTTTTCTCTTTGCACTGCTTATTGTCGCCGTGAGCAAGATGTAGTACAATGAGCTTAAATAAAATTTTAAGTTTAATCTTCAACAGAAGCGGTGAGAATGATGATCAATGAGTATTGCGAAAATATTTTGATACAGCAGACGATGGCAGATTTTTTGCAGGAAAAATTGGGCTGGAAGGTAAGCTATGCCCATAATAAGGAAAAGCTGGGCGTGGACGGAACCTATGGCAGGGAATCGTATGAAGAGGTTATTCTGCCCAAGCAGTTCGCTGCTGCCGTAAAAAAGCTCAATTCCTGGCTTACGGACGAGCAGCTCGGAGAAGTAAAAAAAGCCTTAGAAAGTCATCTTGCTTCTGCGTCCCTGATGACGATAAACGAAGAAAAACATACTCTGCTCAAAGACGGCGTTAATGTCAGCTATGTTGACAAAAATGGTGAACGCAGACAGAGAAAGGCGCTGCTTATAGATTTTGATAAACCGGAAAATAATGACTTTTTAGCTGTGCAGGAGCTGAAAATTGCCAGTCCTCAGTTTGGCAGCCGCAGGACGGATATCGTCGGCTTCGTCAATGGCATTCCTCTTCTGTTCGTAGAGCTGAAAAAGCAGACGGTGGATATTGCCGACGCTTATAACGACAACTACCGCGATTATCTGCATAAAATTCCGCAGCTGTTTTATTACAATGCCTTTATCATTTTATCTAACGGACTTGATGCCAAAATCGGTACCTTGGGCAGCAAGTACGCCTTTTTTCACGAATGGAAACGCCTGCAGGAAAGCGAGCAGGGACGCGTAGATTTGGAAACTATGCTTCTAGGCGTGTGCAAGAAGGAAAATCTTATCGACCTTTTGGAAAACTTCATCGTGTATGACCACAGCAATGGACGTGTTGCCAAGATTATGGCACGCAACCACCAATATCTTGGTGTCAATCTTGCATTTGCCAAATATGCCAACAGGGATTTTTCCGGAGGCAGGCTGGGCGTGTTCTGGCATACGCAGGGTAGCGGCAAAAGCTATTCGATGTTGTTTCTGACGCAGAAAATAAAACGCAAATTGCCCGGCTCGCCAACCTTTGTCATGGTTACAGACCGGGAAGAGCTTAATAAGCAGCTTAGTGCGACCTTTGCCAACTGTGGTGCTTTGGGTGCGCAACAAGCAAGCAGCTTTATTGCGTCCAGCGGCGAAGATTTAATCGATAAGCTCAAAAGCAACGGCAGCTATATTTTTACATTGATACATAAATTCAACAAGACTGATGCAGAACAGATTGTGCCTAATCATGAGCTTTTTATCATCTCTGACGAAGCGCATCGCAGTCAGTACGGAGATTTGGCGGAGAATATGTGCCATATGCTGCCTTCTGCTATCCGCATAGGATTTACCGGCACACCTTTATTCACCAGTGATGCGATTACGCGCCGAACCTTTGGCGATTATATTTCTGTCTATGATTTTCAGCGGGCTGTTGATGATAAGGCTACGGTGCCTTTGTATTACGAAAATAGAGCCGATAAAATAAAAAATCTGCATAATCCTAAGATTACTGACGAGCTGTTGGAAGCAATTGCTAATGCAGACCTCGATGATAAGCAGAAAGAGAAGCTGGAGCATGACTTTGCCAAGGAATATCATCTGCTGACAGCGCAGGCACGTCTGGATATTATCGCAAGGGATTTTGTGAAGCATTACAGCTATATTTGGGAAACAGGCAAGGCCATGTTTGTCTGCCTGAATAAAATAACCTGCGTGCGCATGTATGATCTGGTGCAGAAATATTGGCAGGAAGAGATTACGCAGCTTGAAGAAGCGATAAAACGTATACCTGACCAGCAGGATGCTCTTTATCTGCAAAGAAAGCTGGACTGGATGCAGCAGACTAAGATGGCTGTTGTCATCAGCCAGGAGCAGAATGAGGAAGAAAGGTTTGCCAAGTGGGGACTGGATATTGCACCGCATCGCAGAAAAATGCTGCAGTGCGAGCTGGATAAGGAATACAAGGACAGTGAGAATCCCTTACGCATAGTATTTGTTTGCGCGATGTGGCTCACGGGCTTTGATATACCGTTCTTGTCCTGCTTGTATCTGGATAAGCCTCTGAAGGCACATACGCTTATGCAGACTATTGCCCGTGCTAACCGTGTGGCCGAGGGTAAGACGAACGGCCTTATCATAGACTACGTTGGTATTATCAAGGCTTTACGGAAGGCGTTGGCAGCCTACACTAACAGTGAAGGAAAGGGCAGCGTGGATCCGACTATAGACAAGGAGAAGCTCATTGCAAGGATTATAACTCTGGTGCAGGATACTAGAGGACTGCTGCTTGCAAACAACATAAACTTAGATGAGCTGATAGCAGCGAACGGCTTTGCCAAAATTGCTATGCTTCAGGATATATCAGAAACGCTTTACAGCAGCATTGAGCTGAAAAAACGCTTTCAACTGCAGGTTGGCGAGCTTATGCGTCTGTTGCGGTATCTTGACAGAGAGGAAATTACGGAGGATATCTGCAAGAACAAGGCTGCTTTGAGCGCGATCGAAGATATGCTGCATGAAAAACGGCGACATGTGGATACTACGGATATCATGGTTGCTGCGAACGAAATCATCAGCCGGCATTTGGAAATTGAACAGCAGGAGCAGGCTGTTACTGCGGATAAGCTTTTTGATTTGAGCAAGATAGATTTTGCAGCTTTGGCAGCAGAATTTAAGCAGGTTAAGCATAAAAATACGTTGCTTAGAGATTTAGAAGGCGTTTTAGAGCAGCAACTGGAGAAAATGTGCCTGACAAATCCTGCCCGTGTTGATTATTATAAGCGCTATAATGAAATCATTGATGCTTATAATAAGGAGCAGGACAGAGCAGAGATAGAGAAGCTGTTTAATGAGCTTATGAATTTGAGTAGAACTATGAGCGAGGAAGCTCAGCGCTATGTGCGCGAGAATTTTGATAATGATGAACAGCTGGCGCTTTATGACCTGCTTTTTTCTGATGAGCTGTCGAAGCAGGATATCAAGGAAGTAAAGCAGATGGTGAGAGAGCTTTATAAAAAAGTAACGCAAATGATTGCCGAATATGACCATTGGAAGGAAAAAGAAACGACATGTGCAGCAATAAAATCGGCAATAGGAGATACAATTTTGGAAGCTGCGCCGGATGTAATTTATGATAAGCAGGAAAGATATCAAAGACTTATCTATCAGTATTTCTATAACAATTATCAGTAATTGTCGAAACAATATATAAGTTATGCCAAAAGGATATATTCACTTAATGATATTATGCTATAATAAATGGGAATAATTCGGGAGAATTTTGCGGAAAAAATGGCTTGTTTCATCATTTTTGTAATAAAAGTAATTGACGCAAGTGTCAAAAATGTTATACTATATAAGGAATGAATAGTTTAGTGTTTTTTGTGTGCGACGAATCAGGTCCGGTGGAGAAAGAATAAATGTTAAGTGCTTATGGTTTCCCTTTTCTGCTTGCCGCTCTGGTGAGCTATATACTGACCCCTTATATTAAAACATTAGCCTTTAAAATCGGTGCGATTGACAAGCCCGATAACCGCAAGGTGCATAAGAAGATTATGCCGCGTCTTGGCGGTCTGGCTATTTATATTGCCTTTATGATTGCCGCAGTGGCAAGCTTGGAGCTGACGAAGGATATTGTCGGCATTCTGCTTGGCGGCAGCGTGATTGCCATCGTAGGCGTACTGGATGACAAATATCAGCTGCCGGCAAAGGTCAAGCTGCTGGGGCAGATTTTTGCTGCCTGCGTACTTGTGGCCTTTGATATCCGTATCGAATGGCTGAACAATCCCTTCGGCGGCTATTTTTATCTTAACGAATGGTTTATTTCTATACCGCTGACAATTTTCTGGGTTATCAGCTTTACGAACGTTGTCAATCTGATTGACGGTCTGGACGGCCTGGCAGCAGGCGTATCTGCGATTGCTTCCATGACGGTCATTCTGGTTGCGGTTCAGATGGGTTATTACCATATAGCTGTAATGACTGCGGCTCTGGCCGGCGGCATTATCGGTTTTATCCGCTATAATTTTAATCCCGCTACTATTTTCATGGGCGATACAGGCAGTATGTTCATCGGCTATATGCTGGCAGCTATTTCGGTTTACGGCGCAGTCAAGACTGCTGCTACCGTAGCACTGATTGTACCGGCGATTGCTTTGGGTCTGCCGATTATGGATACAGCATTTGCGATTATGCGCCGCTACAGCAACGGCCGCCCTATTTTCCAGCCCGATAAGGGCCATTTGCATCACCGCCTGCTGGCGATGGGCATGAACCAGAAGCAGGCAGTTTTGCTGATGTATGCTATTACAGCCGTGCTCGGTATCGCAGCTGTGCTGTGGGCAGAGTTCGACGGCTTTTACGCCGCACTTATTATAGCGGTTATTATTACGGCAGGTGCCGTTGGGGCTAAGAAAATCGGGATTCTGAACGACAGATAAGGGGGAGGAAGAACCGTGGAGAAGATAAAGTTAATGACAGTTTTCGGCACTCGTCCGGAAGCCATCAAAATGTGCCCGCTGGTGCTGGCAATGCGTAAATATCCCGAATATATCCAGCCGATTGTGGCAGTTACCGCACAGCATCGCGAGATGCTTGATCAGGTACTGGATTTGTTTGGCATTACGCCTGATTATGATTTGAATATTATGTCGGCAGGTCAAACCCTGTATGATGTTACTACCCGCGCGCTGATGGGCCTGAAATCCGTTATGGAGGAAGCAAAGCCCGATATGGTGCTGGTGCATGGTGATACCTCGACTACCTTTGCCGGTGCTCTGGCTGCCTTTTATGCGCAGATTCCCGTAGGCCATGTGGAAGCAGGCCTGCGTACCGGTAATAAATATTCTCCTTACCCGGAGGAAATGAACCGCAAGCTGACAGGTGCGATTGCCGATATGCATTTTGCGCCTACCTCTACCAGCAAGGCTAACCTGCTGAAGGAAAACATCTGCCCCGAGCAGATTCTGGTAACAGGCAACACTGTTATCGACGCTCTGCAGACTACGGTGAAGGAAGGCTACCGCTTTGAGGACGAAGAGTTCAATAAAGTGTTCGCCAGCGGTCATCGTCTGATTCTGATGACTACCCACCGTCGTGAAAACCTGGGCGAGCCTATGCGTCATGTTTACCGCGCTTTGAAGAGTGTGCTGGAAGCGCATCCCGATGTGGAAGCAATCTTCCCGGTACACAAAAACCCCAAGGTGCGTGAAATCGTCCGCGAGGAGCTGGGACATTTAGACAGAGTGCATCTGATTGAGCCTATGGAATATGAACCGTTTGCCAATCTGATGGCTAAGGTTGATATCGTGCTCACAGACAGCGGCGGAATTCAGGAGGAGGCTCCAGCCTTAGGCAAGCCGGTTCTTGTTCTGCGTGATACCACCGAGCGTCCGGAGGCTGTTGAAGCCGGTACGGTTAAGCTCGTAGGCACCGCTTATGATGATGTGCTGCGCGAAACCAATCTGCTTTTAGACGATGCCGAGCATTATCGCTCGATGGCGGAGGCTGCCAATCCTTACGGTGACGGCAAGGCCTGCGAGCGTATTATCCATGCCATTTTAAGAAAAAATGGCTTTGATGTAGAAAATTTGCCGGAATTTGCGTCTAAGGCGTAGACAGAAACTGTGAAAAATATTAAAATTAAAAGAGTAAATATGATTAATTTGTGAATTCGTGCTGTGGTGAAAAAATCATGACTAACAAAACACCCGATAAGGAGCATATGCGGATGCTTGAAGCTTTGGCTACTGTGTCCTCTCTGGCGTTTATGGCCGTGATTGATTTCCTGCTGGCGTACTTCGGCGGCGACTGGCTCGACCGTCATCTGGAAACCGGCGACCATACGATGCGGGGCATCTGCATCGGTCTGGCAATAGTTTCACTTGTTATGACCTACTATAATCTGATTCAGAGGAGCGTCCTTTCACGGGACACCGAACATAAGAAGGATGAAAAGTAATTTTGATTTGACTCCCATAGCGAGAAACGGCGCGAACGCCTTCGTAGCGCGCATCTGTATGTGTGCGCTGCTCGTAGCGGTGCCGCTCTGGTTATGGCAGCGCAGTGCCTTTGCCCACGGCGTGCTTTGCGGCGTGCTGGCCGGCACGATAGATCTGTCCATTCTGTTTTTAGGCATCAAAAAATCTCTGCCATATGTGGAGATGCCCAAGCAGGGACTGAAAATCATGAAGCGTTTCCGCTGGGCCCGTCTGGCCGCTGCGGCTGCGTTTATTATTACGATGTTAAGGATGAAGCTTGCTGTGCATGGCACATTTGGCGGGTTTCTTCTGATACATATATTCTTTATTTTAAATCTATTATTTATCGCGTACCAACATCAAAATGAGAGGGCGTGAAGAAAGGAGTGTGTAAAAATGGGAAATGCAGCAGCTGAAGGTGCAGAAAAATCCGGAGAGATTATCCATTACCTTACCCAATCTACCTTTTTAGGTGAAGTCAACATGCAAACCATGTACATGACCTGGGTAACCATGGCAATCGTCTTCGTACTGTTCCTTCTGGTTTGTAAGAACCCGAAAATGGTTCCTTCCGGACTGCAGAATGCAATGGAAATCATTCTTGATTTCTTAAATGGTCTGATGGAAGACAACCTGGGATCCAAAGGCCGTAAATTTATGGCACCGTTCATCGTTACCTTGTTTATGTTTATCCTGGTAGCAAACGAACTGGGCATTTTGCTTCCGCAGATTGGCGTTCACTGGACTTCACCTACCAATGACATTAATACCTGCTTTGCGCTTTCTTTGCTAATTGCGTTTAGCGCGTACTGCGTTGGTGTGGCGAAACAAGGTATCGGCCACTTTAAACATTTCATCAGCCCGAGTCCGGCATTCCTGCCGTTGCATCTTTTGGATGCAGTGACTAAACCGCTGACCATGGCTCTTCGTCTCTTTGGTAACATCCTGGCAGGCGAAATCCTGTTGATCGTACTGTATCAGCTGGCTCCGTGGGTAGTTCCTGAACTGTGGGTAATGTTCTCCCTGTTCATTGGCTTCGTTCAGGCTTTTATCTTTACCATTTTGTCTTTGGGCAGCTATGCACTGGCATTTGCTAGCCACGACGAACACTAAGCTTTTTAAGCAAAAAAATTTAAAATCACAATTTCGAAAGGATGAAACAAATGTCTGAAAATGCAATCATTACTGCTGCATCTGTAATCGGTGCAGGCCTTGTTTGCTTGGGTGCTGCTGCTGGCGCTGGTATCGGTAACGGCAACATGTGCGGCAAATCTATTGAATCCATGGCTCGTCAACCGGAAGAAGCTGGTAAAATCTTTACCAACATGCTGGTTTGCGTAGGCTTGATCGAATCCATGCCTATTCTGTGCTATGTAATCGCTATCGTTCTGGTATTCGCTAACCCGTTCATTAAATAATTTAATTTTGCAAGATATTACAAAAAGGAGCGTGCTATAATTGGTTAACTTCAATGCAACACTTATCGCGCAGATCCTGAACTTTTTGGTTTTAGTTTTCGTTCTTGCAAAATTCGCTTACAAACCCGTATGCAACATTATGGAAGAGCGTAAGAACAAAATTGCAAGCGATCTGGAAGCTGCAGAAAAGGCTAAGACTGACGCAGAAGCAGTTAAAGCTGAATACGCTGCAAAGCTGGCTGAAGCTAAACAAGAAGCTCAAGCTATTGTTGATGCTGCCCGCAAAACTGCTCAGGCTGCTCATGACAAGATCATGGCAGACACCAAAGCTGAACAAGATCAGGTTATTGCAACTGCTAAAGAAGCAATCGCACTGGAACAGAAGAAAGCTATGGACGAAGTTCGTGCACAAGTTATCAACCTGTCCATGATTGCTGCTAGCAAGATCGTAGAACAAAAGTTAGGTTCTGAAGAAGACAAAAAAATGGCTAGCAAAATCGTTGATTCTATCATGAAATAATTTTGCTGCTTTCCCTATTAAGCCGGAAGTATGCCGCTGAAATGCGAAACAGCAGGCAAAACCCCGGTATTCGGAGGTGATTGGTACAATATGAAGACAGAAGAAAATATTGCTTTAATTAAGCAACAATTGTCCGACTTCAAAATCGATCTGGGCTCCATTAAAGAGCTGTTAGATGTAAACGTTACTACCGCCAAGAAATTGTCGGCTGACGAGTATCAATCCATTTCTGTAATCCTGACCGAGAAACTGGGCCGTGAGATTTTCCTGAACAAGAAAGTTGACCCGTCTATCCTCGGCGGCATCATCGTACAAGTTGGCGATAAGGTATTTGACGCTTCCGCACTGCGCAAGCTGAAGAAAATGGAAGTTGCTCTGAACGGCATCGACGTTCACGAGTACACCAAACCGGAAGCCCTGGGTGATGCTCTCAGCAACAAGCTGGAGAATTACAATGTGGATGCTGATCTGGAAGAAGTTGGTATCGTAGAAAAAATCGGTGACGGCATCGCAACCGTTATCGGTATGAAAAACGCTATGGCTGGCGAATTAGTTGAACTGCCCCACAACGTATCCGGCATGGTTCTGAACCTGAACCCGGACAGCGTTGGTATCGTACTGATGGGCGGCGAGACCAAAATCAAAGAAGGCGACGTTGTTCGCCGTACCGGCCGCATCATGGAGGTTCCTGTTGGTGAAAACCTGCTGGGCCGTGTAGTTAGCGCTATCGGTGACCCAATCGACGGCAAAGGCGAAATCGCTGCTGCTGAACGTCGTCCGGTTGAATCTCCTGCACATGGTATCGCAGATCGTAAATCCGTTGATACCCCGCTGCAAACCGGTATTAAATGTATCGACGCACTTGTTCCTATCGGACGTGGTCAGCGCGAACTTATCATCGGCGACCGTGGTACCGGTAAGACTGCAGTTGCAATCGACACCATTATCAACCAAAAAGGTCTGGGCGTTATCTGCATTTATGTAGCTATCGGCCAAAAGGCTTCTAACATCGCTCGTATTGTTCGTACTCTGGAACAACACGGCGCTATGGAATACACCATCATCGTTGCTGCTACTGCTGCTGACTCCGCTCCGCTGCAATACCTGGCTCCGTACGCTGGCGTAACCATGGCTGAATACTTCATGGATCAGGGCAAAGACGTTCTGTGCGTATACGACGACCTGTCTAAACACGCTGTTGCATACCGTGCAATGTCCCTGCTGCTCCGTCGTCCTCCAGGACGTGAAGCATACCCTGGCGACGTATTCTATTTGCATTCCCGTCTGCTGGAACGCGCTGCTAAGCTGAACGATGAACTGAAGGGCGGTTCCATCACCGCACTGCCGATCATCGAAACCCTGGCAGGTGACGTAGGCGGCTTCATTCCGACCAACGTAATTTCTATTACCGACGGTCAGATCTTCCTTGAATCCGAGCTGTTCTACTCCGGTATCCGTCCGGCTATCAACTCCGGTCTGTCTGTATCCCGTGTAGGTGGTGCTGCTCAGATCAAAGCTATGAAGCAGGTTGCAGGTACCTTACGTCTGGATCTGGCTCAGTTCCGCGAGCTGGCAGCATTTGCTCAGTTTGCTTCTGACCTCGATAAAGCTACCAAAGCACAGCTGGACCGTGGTCAACGTCTGACCGAGGTTCTGAAACAAGGCCAATACAGCCCGTTGTCTGTTGAAAAACAGGTTATGGCTATTTACCTTGGTACCAAAGGCTATCTGGATGACGTAGCAGTTAAAGATGTAACCCGCTGCGAAAAAGAATTCCTGGACTTCATGGAAGCTAACCATCCGGAAGTTGGCGGAGACATCATCAAAACCAAGAAAATCACTGATGAGAACGAAGAAGCTCTGAAGAAAGCTATCGCCGAGTTCAAGGATACCTTTGTTAGTGAAGGTAGGTGATTAACTAATGGCTACTGCACGCGAGATTCATCGCCACATGAAAAGCGTAGGTAACATTGGCAAGATCACGAAGGCTATGAAAATGGTTGCTGCTGCCCGCCTCAGAAGAGCGCAGGAAAAAGCTGCTGCAAGCCGTCCGTATGCCATCAAGATCAAAGAAGTGTTATCCAGCGTTGTGAGCGATCCGAGCATCCTTGCAGGCTTAAGTGCCAAAAAACACCCGCTGCTTCAACATCGTGATGTTAAAAAAGTTGGTTATCTGGTGCTCGCCTCTGATAAAGGTCTGGCAGGCGCATATAGTTCCAACGCTTTGAAAAAAGCAGTTGCGGAGATTTCCGAATGTGAGCATGACGTAGTCATTATCACCAGCGGCCGTAAGGCCAGAGATTTCTTCCAACGTCGCGGCTATAAAGTGCTGAGCAGCCACTTCGGCTACTCCGACAGACCGTCTTACGCAAATGCAGTAGAAATTGCTCAGGATGCAATCAAACAATTTGCTGACGAGCATTTCGACGAGCTGCATATTGTGTTTACACTTTTCAAAACCGCTTTGTCCCAAATTCCTACCAGCGACAAGATTCTGCCGGTAGAGCCTCCTGTAAAGGAGAAAGGCAAAGCTAGCGCAAGCTTTATTTTCGAGCCTGATGAAGACGAAACTCTGCAGGTACTTGCACCTAAGTATCTGGAAACTGTAGTTTACGCTGCACTGGTACAATCTGCTGCCAGTGAGTTGGGTTCTCGTATGACTGCTATGAGCTCTGCTACCGATAACGCAGGCAAGCTGGTACAAAACCTGGAGCTGTCTTATAACAAGGCACGTCAGGCTTCCATTACCCGCGAGCTGAACGAAATCGTTGGCGGCGTAGAAGCTCTGAAACAGGCACAAAACTAATTAGATATTTCGTAGGGAGGCTAAAACCTTGAATACAGGTAGAATCGTACAAGTTGTAGGCCCTGTTATCGACGTAGAGTTTCCTCCTAAAAGCATGCCTGCTATCCTCAACGCACTGCACATTGACGGCACCACTGATGAGGGTAAAGTAAAAATCCACCTGACCGCAGAAGTTATGCAACACATCGGCAATAACATTGTCCGCGCTGTTGCTATGAGCTCCACCGACGGTCTGGTTCGTGGCATGGAAGTTGTAGATACCGGCGCTCCTATCAGCGTTCCGGTTGGTCCTGGTGTACTGGGCCGTATCTTCAACGTTTTAGGTGAAACTGTAGACCATGATGACACTCCGGTTGAAGCAGCTGATCACTGGCCTATTCATAGACCGGCTCCGAGCTTTGACCAACAGGCTACAGCTACTAAAATTTTGGAAACCGGCATTAAAGTCGTTGACCTTATCGCTCCGTATGCAATGGGCGGTAAAATCGGTCTGTTCGGCGGTGCTGGCGTAGGTAAAACCGTTATTATTATGGAGCTTATCCATAACATTGCTACTGCACACGGCGGCTATTCCGTATTCGCAGGCGTTGGCGAACGTACTCGTGAAGGCAACGATCTGTGGGGCGAAATGAAAGAGTCTGGCGTTATCAACAAGACTGCTCTTGTATACGGCCAGATGAACGAGCCTCCTGGAGCACGTATGCGTGTTGGTCTGACCGGCCTGACCATGGCAGAATACTTCCGTGATGTTGGCGGCCAGGACGTACTGCTCTTTATCGATAACATTTTCCGTTTCATTCAGGCTGGTTCCGAAGTATCCGCATTGCTCGGCCGTATGCCTTCCGCAGTAGGTTACCAACCTACCCTGGCAAACGATATCGGCGCACTGCAAGAGCGTATTACCTCCACCAAGACCGGTTCTATCACATCCGTACAGGCTGTATATGTACCTGCGGATGACTTGACTGACCCGGCTCCGGCAGGCACCTTCGCTCACTTGGATGCAACCACCGTATTGTCCCGTCAAATCGCAGAGCTTGGTATTTATCCGGCAGTTGACCCGCTCGACTCCACCAGCCGTATCCTCGATCCGCTGGTAATCGGCGAAGAGCATTATCATGTTGCTCGTGGCGTACAGGCTATCCTGCAACGTTACAAAGAATTGCAAGATATTATTGCGATTTTGGGTATGGATGAATTGTCAGAAGAAGATAAAGAAACAGTTAACAGAGCAAGAAAAATCCAAAAATTCTTGTCACAACCGTTCTTTGTTGCAGAACAGTTCTCTGGTATTCAAGGTAAATACGTAAAACTTGAGGATACAATCAGAGGCTTTAAAGAAATTATTGAAGGTAAACATGACGATTTGCCGGAACAAGCTTTCTATATGGTTGGTACTATTGAAGAAGCTATCGAAAAGGCAAAAACGTTGAAATAGGTGAATAGTGAGTAGTGAAATGTGAATAGTTAAAATTAACTGTTTACTTTTCACCTCAGCTATATGAAGGAAATGCTATGCACTTAAAAATAATTACACACGAACGAGTTGTATTTGATGAAGATATAGATGAATTGTACACAAAAACTACTGATGGAGAAATCGGTATTTTGAAAAACCACGTACCTGTTATGGTGGCTTTGGACATTGGTGTAACTAAGGCTATCAAAGCAAATGAGCCTATATATTTTACGACAATGGGTGGAGTCTTGCAGTTTAAAGACGATGAAGCACTAATTCTTACAACGACGGCTGAACGTGGAGATGAGATTGATGTCGCCAGAGCAAAAGAGGCTTTAAGTCGTGCTAAAGCAAGGCTGGAAGACAGTGAAGCTGAAATTGATGCAAAACGAGCGGAAGCTGCAGTTGCAAGAGCTATGGCAAGACTAAAAGCAACATTAAATTCATAATTAAAAAACATC
>OGPT01000997.1_pt1 | contig 27744 bp, 24 predicted proteins | sample 1552951 | NCBI WGS metagenome assembly OGPT01 (sample SAMEA2580224, study PRJEB22360) | human gut metagenome | biome: human gut; feature: human-associated habitat; material: faeces | place: Denmark | collected 2008/2010
ATCTTGAACACTACACAAAGGGAACTTTGGCATTAAATGAGAAACAGCAACTGTCCGAAAAGACATCAAAAGCAACAGCAAGAGCCAAGGTGTTGAAGACATATAATAATCCATCAACTACCATCTATAAAATGATAGAATTGCTGGAAAGTTCGTAATTTGAAGATTATGAAGAATAGAGAAATAACATCAGCTATTACCAGAGAATTTACGAGAGATACAGACTAAACAATAATGAGAGTTTGTGTTTTACATTGGAAAATAAAGGCTTGTAAATCTCAAAAAAACAATCAAAAATGTATATTTGCAAAAACGTTTATTTATTTTATCCGTTTCAATTTTTAGACGAACGTTTTTCACAGGATGTTGACCAATAGCCAAGGATTTAAAAGATTTTTCGAGCTCTATTTCGAACCCGTATACCGTTTTGTCCGGAAATATACGGAAGAAGATGCTATTGCCCGGGACATTACACAGGATACATTTATCCGGCTTTATGAGCGCAGAAGGGATTTCGACGTGCCTGAAAAAGCAAAATCTTTTATCTATATCACAGCCCGGAATCTCTGTCTGGATCATCTTAAACACCAGAAAAATAAAACAACAATACCAACAGACACAATCGGTATCAGAGGCCAAAGACCCGGATTTTTTACATGAAATCACCTATCAGGAAACTTTGCGGATTCTCCATCAAGCTATCGATACTCTTCCCCCTCAAACCCGAAAAATCATTTTATTGGGTCTGAACGGAAAAAACAACAACGAAATCGCCGAAGCCCTGAACATTTCGGTCAACACGGTAAAATCCCTGAAAAAAAGTGCCTACACCAGTTTGAGGGGGCAATTGAAAGATCCCATGCTCTTCCTGCTTTTCTTATTAATCGATAGTTAATCAGCAATCACAACGTATATATAATAATTGATACTGATTTTTAGAATCAACACCTAAAGCATATATCTGATTTTCTCCATCTCCGCAAAGACCATATATCTCATAATCTTTGGGAAAGTCATAGCGATATCGGGGACGTCCTTCCCAGGTCCAAAATAATAAATAGCGTTGCCCGTTATTTTGATAGAGAGTAATGATGTATTTTTCTGAATCTATTGACAATCCCGGGAAAAAATAAAAAACCAACTGCCTCTCCAGATTGAGTTGGTCTTGAAAGGTAAGCAAAGTGTGAGGAATCGAAATTCTTTTTACGGGTTTTATCGTAAAGCGATCTACATCTATCAAATCGAACAATTGATAATATTTTCTGAAAACTGCAAATCTGTTTCTGTTCTTTTGCTTGATAATAAACGCGTCATTCCAATAGTCGGGAGAGAGTAAAGTCATTTCCTTTTCTGTAGGAGGATAACAGGAAGTTGAAGGATAAAAAGCCTGATGAGACTGTTCATATACACCATATCGTGTTTTTTTTGTCGTAGTCTGACCGAAAAAATAAGTTGCTGTTTCATCTGTCGGATAAACACTAACAAAATAATAGTCGTCTAACCAGTTAAAAGAATCCTTGTTTCTGATACGAAAAGAATAAGTCGCGACCTCTTTGATCGTATCGCGAATTAGTATATCCATCCTGCATTTCCTGGCCAATTGAATACTTGTTACCATACTATCATTCAGTTTGTATAATAAATGGGCACCATCGACATTCTTATATTGGGAAAGTATCTTTCCGGGAATATGATAGGTATGAAGAACTGTCCCACGCATTGCATGACACCTGTCCCATACAACATAATCTTTAAGCATAACCATTGAAACCGTATTACTCAAGATATCGATATCTGTCGTATATACAGGCAATAATTCCAAAGTACCTTTATCGCTGAACTGACTTAAAAACGGATTAGAAAAAGAACAACCAGTCAATACTAACACCGGAATCATAATGTATCTAAATATCATTTTCCGCTCGATCGATTTCATTTTTATACAGGGTAGCTATTTTATTTGAAATAATAGGGTTACCTATTACTACAATTTTTCCGTTAGGATCGATTAAAAATGTGTTCAACAATTTATTATCTGGCAATTTATTCATTTTTATATAATGATTTTCAGGATCATATATAATGGGCTGTGTAAAATGAATGGATCTTTCATTCATGATTTCAAAAGATGAATATATCTCAGCATAAATAAAACACAGAAACCTTACCTTATCTGGTGGGAATTGTGATAAAAGTTGTTTCCATTTTATAAGATCTTCAACGCAAGCATAACAATCCCCATAAATATAAGTTGTGATTCTATAAATTGAATCACTCGTATATTTAGCAGGATTTTGAAGATAAATCGAATCACTACATTGCTTAATTAAAATATGCTGAGGTAATTTAAGTTGTCTATTTAAATATTGATTAACAAATTGAGTATATTCTTTTGTCGAAGTTTGGCATGAAATACAGGATATAAACAACAAAATACAAATGTTTAGCTTCATTACTTTAAAGTTTAAAATGAATCAAATTGTAATTTTCTCCAATTAAAGCGATACCATAAAAATTTAATGAATCATCTCCAGTAAAATTTAATAAATGACAGGGAAGTTTATAACTATTCAAAGGGTTTCCATCCCAATCAAAGGTCAGAATAAACTCCGAATGATCTTGTTTGTATAAAGCACACACATACTTCGATAAACCGACAAGTTTAGAGGTGAAGACACGATTGGGTGTGCCTTTTTCACTCGGTCTATATACCCCGGACACCATTTTCCATTTAAAATGTGTAAAAATATTTCTTTTCACTAATATCAGTGAGTCATTTTTTATTTCTAAAATATCGATTATGTGGTGTTTATCTTTAAAAGCCATATACTTCTTCATTCCAGGGTGACGAACAATATGACTGTAATATATTCTAGATTTTCCGTTCAAGGTCAGATTGTCATTCACCCCTTTAGGATAAGATATAAAGGGCCTTAACATTTTACTGTTACGATTATATAAAGCATAGTTTTTTTCTAAATTACCAGTTCCTGTAACAAAATAAATCGAGTCGTTTCCATAGTGGACATCTAGCATAAAATGATTGGTCGGATAGGAAGGTAAAAAAATGATGGTATCATTACTTAATTGCAAAAACATCAATTTGGCAAGAGTCCTGTCAAATATGAAAAGAATACTATCATTAATTTTTTCTAAACCGTATCCTTCAGTAAATTCATTATTTCCTCTTCCCCTTTTACCAAAATTATTTTTTTTATAATGAATTAAATCTATGGATGAAAAAATAGTATCTCCCGTAAATTGTGAATAAATAATTTTATCTTTCATTTTGACCATGCTAGGTATAAAATCCACAACCAAATCGGTAGAATCCAGCACGGTAATTTCAATATCATGAGAAGGTATGAAATTTTTTAAAAAGTTGTTTTTTGTATTCTGAGATCTATTGCATGAGAAAAGCAGGAATAAATGACAGAGTAAGATAAAATATGGACTCTTCATCATACTAGGTATTTTAATCAAAATATCAAATAAAGTTCTGAACACATAGTAATAAATACTCTATATCCAGAACATACTATATTTCTCTATAAACTAATAACAATTTAATCCTACATCTATTGCATGTTTTTCAACCCAACCTCTTCCTTGATAACCAGGGCAAAAATGGCTTTGTCCATCATTAATATATCCTGTTTTATTTCCAGGATTATTGGGATCGGCAGGTACGCTATAATCATAATATAGACAGCCATGTTCTTCTTCCGGACATTTAACACAAATGCATGAATATTCACCTGCAGCAGAAGCAGAACTTGCTTCCAATAAAGTCTTCAAATTGACTTTATTTTCATGATCAGCTGTTAAACGAGATTCAACCATATTTATTATGGTTAGGATAAATAAAATTCCTAATAAATATTTTTTCATAATATTGTAATTTATAATTCTCTCAATATTCTCACTCATTTATACAATATAATCTTCACCTAGTGATAATTATAACAATATATTTACTTACATGATAGCCTCTCTTTCTTTTTACGTTATTTTCTCCTGAATTCCCATCAGTTTGTTTTCAATTTTTACACCATCAGGTGATATTCAGCAATAAAGATCAGTTTAATTATTGGGAAAATGAAACATTTGACACAAAGTTTTGTCCTATATTTGTCCCATGAATTGTTAAATCTGGCCAGAAAAACTCAATATCATGCAAAGAAAATTCGAATAAAGAATGCAGTTAGCGGGTCCTTTATTTTTTTTCAATCCGGTCAAAACGGTAAGAGAAGGAAAGCATATAATAATCCTGCGTACTGGTCGAACTATTCATCCGGGTATACAAATCGGTCACGGAATAGTGCACCTGACTGCGGTCACGGAAGATATCGTTGGCCCGGAATACCAATTCGGCCTGTTTCTTTTTACCGAATTTCTTACCCAATTCAAGGTTCAGACGATTATTCGACTGGATGGTCACTGTCCCTGTTTTGTTCCAATAATAAGTATAAAAATAGTCTCCTCCCACAAAAAAACCTTTCCAGAAAAGCCACCTGCAATTGGCCATTACCGTCTCTTCGAGATTCTGAGCTTTACCGGTGGATGAATTCCGGGAATGGGAATAGCTTGTAGCATGCCGGCAATAAAAGTCGAAATTCTCCGATAAGTCGGTATTGACGCCGATACTGATTTGTCCCCGATGCATCTGAGTGACATTCTGCTGATCATCGTAAATCGAGGGTTGATGCGAATAACTGTAATCTCCCCCGAAATCCAAATGGATTTTTTTCACCGGCATCGAATAATTGGTATGTACATTCATACTCCACATCCCATTCAAATTCACCGGCATGGTCAACGAACCTCCCTCCGACACCAAATATCCATCGATCAAGGTGTCTTTACCGATAAATTTTACATTGGAAGAGATCTGATTGATCGTCTGCTGTACATCGAAATTAGCCCAGAAAAACCGGGAATTCATCGGTTCCGAACTGGTATACCTCATCGAAAGATGATGCGAATAAGACTTTTTCAATCCAGGATTTCCCTTAGATACTTGTAAGGGATTGCTGACATTCAATACATCCTGCAATTGCACGGCCGACGGAGAAGAAGTATTTCCATTGTAGTTGACACTGACATTCCGTTTCTCACTCATCCGGTAGGATAGCTCTGCCCGGGGTGAAATATCGAGATAGTTGGATCCGACCAAAGAATCGGGTTTTCCGATAAACCTGTTCCGGTTTTCCATCTGCATCAGACGCAACGAACCTCCCCCGTTCAGCGTAACTTTCTCTTTATGATAATTATAATTTACCCCGAAATTCTGACTGACTTGTTTATTGATCGATTTATTCGTTAAGGCCGTATCTATCCCGATCAGCTCTTCGAATACGGCATCCCGGTAAGCCAGGCTATGCCGGTCCGCCTGATCTTTACTCGTCAGGAAATGATAATTGAAGCTAATACGCGCAAACTTCGTCAAAGGCTCGGAATAAGACAATCCGGTACCCATTGAATAGTTTATCCGTTCATTATCGTTTTTCTGAAAACGCAAACTATCTCCCCGCTCGGTTATTTTCTCGTGTATATGCTGATAATCACCGGAATTCGATTCATTATACCCTCCACTGAATTGAAACGTCAAGGTACGTCCTGTCTTTTTAAAAGCATGCATCCACGAGAAATTACCTCCTGCCCGTTTACTATCGTTTTTATTGATGGCTTTCGTTTCTGTTCGATTTAAGGTATCCCCGTTTTCCATACTGCTATTCCAGGACAAACTCTCCTGATTTCCCCGGGAAATAGTAAAATCGGGATTGAACCGGATCCGGTTCTTGTCATTGATCTTGTAATCCAGACTAAAATTAACTCCATGACTTTGATTATCCGAGTTCGAATGACTCTCATTATCGTACACGCGGCTTTCATAATTCCCGGTAGGCAAATATTCCTGACGGGAAAGGGAAGCAGAATTATTTACGTTCGCGTTCCAACGGTAATTTCCGCTCACCTGCAGTTTCTTATTGATCTGTGACGAATAATTACCCCAAAGTCCATGGTTCTTATTTTTGTTCCCTTCATCCCGGTAACGGGCATCCGGCAAGTCGTTCAAGGCCATCCGGCCGGCATTTCCGCTAAAAGTAATCTTTCGTTTCCGGTCGAATAAATTCAACGATACAGAAGCAGAATAGGATTTATCTTTCACCTTTTCCAGCCCATAAGCCAGTTCGCCGCGTCCGAACACCTTCATCTGGTTGGGATTCCGGGTTTCGATATTCAATGTACGTGATTTACTCCCATCGTCATAACCCGAGAATTTAGCCTCCTCACTTTTATCATCGTACATTTTTATACGGGCAACGAGTTTAGCCGGAAGATTCTTCAAAGCCGCAGCAGGATCATTGATCGCATATTCCATCCCATCGATGGTGATTTTTTTCACTTCCTGCCCCTGGGCCATAATTTTCCCGTCTACAATAATTATATTTGTCACGAAAAATCACCTTATAAGTCGGAATAATATCATTTCTGGGAGGCTCGGAAGGAGCAGTCTCCGGGAAAGGTTTGTATTTCTAACAAAAAAAGGAGAAAAATAAGATTGTTCTTACTCAATCTTGAACTAAAACAATACCCCTAAGTGTGAGTATCGAAAACATTTCATATCTTTGTTGCGTCCTTTACAGGATAGCATTTTAAAGATGAAAGTGTTTCACTTTTATCCTTGACAGGAAATCTGACAATTTCGAGAATACAAGGATAATCAATACAAACACTCATCACTTGTCTGTTGATGTATCGTCAAAGTACATACGGATAAGTGTGGGGTATTGTTTATTTGTATTCGGGTTTTGTCAGAACCTCCTGTCAGATAAAGCAAGGCTCCACACTTTCTTTTTATAATCAACCGGCCAATCGGAGTCTGTGGTCATAAAACGATTTGAACATCAGTTATAAAATTCAAATTCATTGCATTATGAAAAAAATTTCATTCATTCTGCTGGCTTTGCTATGCTGGTCAAGTATGGTGTCGGCACAGGAAAATAACAATCGTTTACGTAAAAAGTACCGCAATCTGAGTTTTGTAAAGCAGGAATTCGAACCGGCTTCTTACTTCGGTATGGATCAAACGCTCAAAAGTAATTTCGGAGCAGCTTTCACCGTCGGCAGGACTTTTTATCTTCATAAAAAACCGATAGCCGGTTTGATCCGTTTCGGTCTCGACGCCACCTGGTTCGATTTGAATTACACCAATTACAAACTCGAATACCGTTGGGAAGACAATTACGATGAGGAAGAAGAACCAGAAACCAGTAATTTCCATCAAGCTGAAATCGGCATGCAAGTAGGTCCTTCTGTTACCGTCAACCCGGTCGGGAAACTAAACGTCAACGCTTATTTCCGGTTTGCCCCCAGTTTTTCAGCTTTATACGACGACGATACCCTCCTGGGAAACTATGCTTCTTATTTTATCACCGGCGGCGGTATCTCTTACGGAGTTATCGGCCTTGGAGTGGAGTCCAGATAGGGAAGTTGTAAATTTAAATCTTTCGGAAGCGGTGATTCCGAAGAAGACGAACAGGAGCCGGCACCCGGAAAATCCAAATTCAACGGAATGCGTGTTTACCTATCCTTCAGATTTTAATATTAAATCAGCTTAATCATGAAAAAGATATTACTATTCATTCAGTTGTTTATTGCTGTATGCCTGACAGCCTGTTATACCAATGTGATTACCGATTATGAAGGCGAAGGCGACGGAGGCGGCGGAGGCAATCCTTCCAATCAATTTATAACCCTGTCCGATCCTGCTCAACTCAATCAGACAGCTTATGCCGACTCTCCCTCCTGCGAGATCACTTTTACCACCACCTCTTCGTAGGAGAGTTATATCCAAAACGATGAAGCCCGCTCCTGGGTTACCGTAACCCCTTCTGCCGGAGAAGAAGCCGGGGAACATACCGTGCAAATATTATTAGATGAAAACACGACAGGAAATCCCCGGACAGTTCGAATCGACCTAAACTGTCAAAGCCAAACCGAAACAATCACAATCAATCAGGAAGCTGTCCGGCAGGACGGCAGTTTCCCGGAATCTTACGAACCGGATCCCTTCGAAGCCTGGGTGGAGCGCATTACCATCACAGAAATCACAGAAGGAGTAGAAAACCGGAATAATTGGCTGGAAATCAGATTCGGTTACAACGATGACCAAATTCAGTATATTGAAAAAACAGGCATTTATACAGAAAATATCGAAGGTGAAGAAATTCAAAATGAAACGATACTGTCGGATATTCATATAAATTATATGCCCGAAGATCACCGTTTATTTTATGAGCAGAATATTTATGAAAATAACAATCAGGTTACTCAAAAACTTTACAGCGAATGTATGCTGAACGAACAAGGCCATATCAGGGAAAATCAGGCAACTTACTTCGACATGATGAGTAATGAAGAGCCCATATCGATTGTATATCGTTACAAAAATTTCCGTTTACAAAATATCGGTAGCGACCAGGAACAGTTCCAATATATATGGTCGGATCAAAACAGAGTAGAAACACAGGAAAAAATCACAAGTGACGCTGAATATGCTACTCTGGAAACCTTCACGTACACCACGGAAGAAAATAATAAAGCCAACCTGGACCTTAATCAACTTTATCAGGAGAACTACCTGTCGATGGTCGGTTTGCTAGGGAAACGCAGCCAAAATCTGTTGGCTTCGATCAGCGACAAAAAAGGCAGCAGAACAGAATTCACTTATACTTTCAATATGTCCGGTTATGTAGAAACCATTACGGCCACCCATTTCTTTGAAGGTATTAAAACTCCGACGAAACAAGTGTATACTATCTTTTATCAAGGCTTTTGAAGTTGAAAATCCACATCTTTTTCAACGATTACGGAGTAATTTTCAACTTTCAGGTCCTATCTTTTTCAGTGACAACGATTACAGTGATCAGATTTGATTTCCATAACCGTTGTCACTAAAAAAGGGCAGGATTATTTCGGTACTTTTCGTCTTCGGTATTCGTGTCCGGGAACCCGATCGCTTCTGTCAGTCGTTTACCTTATTTTTTTCATTGACCGGTGGTATCTGACAAACGTAGTGAGGAGTTATACTATACATCTCCCTCACAAAATTACCCCTTTCCGCGAAAAACACAAACAAAAAAAATTCAGAAAATTTAATTCAGAAATCAAAATTCCAATTCTTCGGAAAATTGACTATTTTAGCAGATCATTTTATCACCATTTTCATGACAGATTTAAAAGCAATCACTTCACATTTTGCCATTTCGGGAGAGGTGGCAGAAATAAAACCGCTAGGATCGGGGTTGATCAACGATACCTTCCTGGTAACAACCCGATATCCCGATACCCCGGATTACGTATTACAACGCATCAATCAGGCTATTTTCACGGATGTTCCTTTATTACAGGAAAATATCCGTTACATTACCTCCCGTATCCGTTACCATTTGCAACAACGGAATGCAAACGATATCGACAGGAAGACATTGACTTTAGTACCTGCTACAGATGAAAGGCTTTATTATTATGACGGAAACAGTTACTGGCGGCTGACTATTTATATCGCCGGATCGAAGACTTTCGAACAAGTGACGCCGGACCTGGCCTATCAGACCGGAAGAGCTTTCGGAGAATTTCAATACTTTCTGTCAGACATTCCGAATCCACCGATCGGAGTGACCATTCCCGACTTTCACAACATGGAATTCCGCCTCGGACAGTTCCGGGAAGCGATCGCTCGAGACAAAGCGGCCCGTCTGGCTAAAGTGCAACCGATCGTGGATGAACTGCTCGGACGTTCTGAGGAAATGTGCCGGGCTGAACGGCTTCACCGCGAAGGGAAATTACCCAAACGCATTACCCATTGCGATACAAAAGTCAACAATATGCTGTTCGATCAGGATGACCGTTTTCTTTGTGTGATCGACCTCGACACAACGATGCCTGGATTTGTATTGTCGGATTTCGGTGACTTTATCCGTACCGCTGCCAATAAAGGAGCAGAAGACGATAAAGAATTGGACCGGGTAGGTCTCGATATGGAAATATTCCGGGAATTTGCCCGGGGCTATCTCGAAACGGCAAGTGCCTTCCTTACCCCTATCGAAAAACAATTGTTACCCTATGGGGCACAACTTCTAACCTATATGCAAACCGTCCGTTTTCTGACCGATTACCTCAACGGAGATACATACTACAAAATCCAATATCCCGAACACAACCTGCAACGGACCTTGGCTCAATTGACCCATCTCCACAGCATAGACAGTCATCTGGAAGAAATGAACGCCTGGATTAATCAACTCTCAAATCAGTAATTATATGAAAAAAATCACTTATCTATTGACCGCTTTTCTGATCCTGGGCATCAGCAGTTGCCAATGTCCTAAATCTTCGGATCAAACGACTCCCAATCTGATTCGCACCGCTATTCCGGAACGTCCGGCCGGCCAGACAGACGTCATAGGCCTTCGCTGTGCACCCCTCGACACCGTACGGGTCGGTTTTATCGGATTAGGCATGCGCGGCCCGGGGGCCGTCTATCGTTTTACCCAAATCGAAGGTACTGCCATCAAAGCCCTCTGTGACCTTTATCCCGAGCGGGTAGAAAAAGCCCAGGAGATCCTCACCAAAAACAATCGTCCCCAGGCTGCCGCCTATAGTGGAGAAGAAGGCTGGAAACAACTTTGTGAACGCCCCGATATCGATCTGGTATATATCGTCACTCCGTGGTTGTTGCATACTCCCATAGCCGTTTACGCCATGGAACACGGTAAACATGTCGCCATCGAAGTCCCCGCAGCCATGAATCTCGATGAATGCTGGCAACTGATCAATACTTCCGAAAAGACCCGCAAGCACTGTATGATGCTGGAAAACTGCGTATACGACTTTTTCGAACTCACCACCCTGAATATGGCCCAACATGGATTGTTCGGTGATATCCTCCATGTCGAAGGTTCGTATATCCACAACCTGGAAGAATTCTGGGCGGCCTATCAAGGCAACTGGCGGCTGGATTTCAATGAAAAATACCGGGGGGATGTATATGCCACCCACGGCATGGGACCTGCCTGTCAACTCCTCGACATCCACCGGGGAAATAAAATGAACTACCTCGTTTCTATGGATACCAAAGCCCTGACCGGCCCGAAACTGGTAGAAAAGATCAACAAACGGGACGGTAAGGATTTCCAGAACGGAGACCATACGATGACGATGATTATGACCGAAAACGGCCAAACCATGCACATCCAGCACGACGTCATGAATCCCCGGCCTTATTCCCGGATGTACCAACTGACCGGCACCGAAGGTTTCGCCAACAAATATCCGGTAGAAGGCTATACATTCCGTTCTCCGGAGCAGGTCGAAGGTGTACCCGATCACGAAAATTTAAGTATGCACTCGTTCGTCCCGGCAGATGTGAAACAGGCGCTGATGGAGCAATACAAACACCCTATTCAAAAAGAACTGGAGGAGAAAGCCAAAAAAGTCGGCGGACACGGTGGCATGGACTTCATCATGGATTACCGGTTGGTATATTGTTTACGCCACGGCCTCCCTCTCGATCAAGATGTCTATGACGCAGCCGAATGGTCCTGTCTGGGCGAACTCACCCGCCTCTCCATCGAAAACAACAGCATGCCCGTCGAGGTCCCCGATTTCACCCGGGGCAGTTGGCAAAAAATGAAGGGATACCATCATTTTATGATCGGAGAATAATTTTACCCCTCATTCAAAATAAAAATCGTGCAGAACCTTCCCGGATCTGCACGATTTCATTTTTGGTATTTATATAGATATTTACATGAAATGTACGTTTGTAGGTATAAATATGTATATAATTACCAAAAATTATAAATTTAAGTCTCTTTTGATATGATTTACCGGGTTTCTTCCTATCTTTGTCTTCACATACCATGGGGCAGACCTGGATTTGACAGCATGAAGAATAGGTATGTAAGCATGTCGGGAGCAGTGAAACGGCCCGTAAATCCCGGACACAAAATTTTAGTTGGCGAAAATAATTACGCTCTCGCTGCCTAATCTTTAGAAGATTGAAGGCTTAATCCCTGTTCAAGGAACGGGGACGGGACATCCCGCCGGTGGTTCCACCTTATTCCGGCCGGCATACGGGGTGCAGTCAATTTAAGGTTAGTCTTAGCCCACCTTTGGCGAAAGGCGAAAATTTAAGAGGATAAGCGATGGCTTGGGTGTCACTTTCCGGACCATCGTCGAAAACCAATAAGTGACTAAGCATGTAGAAAGCATATGGATTCCGTGTTTGGACCAGGGTTCGATTCCCTGCTGCTCCACCGATTAGAATTAAACCACTGATTTACAGTGGTTTTCTTTTTCTCACAACCTATAAATTTTCGTATTCTGGTCCATTATTTGGTCCACTTATTTTCCTAAATCTGGTCCATTTTTCAAGGTGGACCAAATATCTTCATAAGTAACAGAAGCAGTGGCATTTAATGGTCATTATTATGCTATCAAAAACCCTTATTTATTACTTCCACTACAACTCAAAAGAGTCCACTAACGGATTAGCCCCAATCTATTGTAGAATTACAGTAAACAGCACTCCTAAAAAGTTTGCCACAGGTTTATATGTACAGGCTAATAATTGGGATACTGTAAAACAAAAAGCCAAAGGCAGAAACGAAGAAGTACAATTCATTAATTTCAAACTGGATTGCCTAACCAAACAAATCAAAGACTGTGAACGTAAATTAATTGATACGTTAGGGACATTTAGTATTGAAGACCTCTATTTCCAACTTAAAGGCGGGGCAGAATTAACAGGTGATACTTTTCTAAAATTAATGAAAGACCGCCTTGATGTGATGGGCAAACTTGTAGGAACAGAATATTCCAAAGATACATACAGAAAATTCAAAGACGTATATAACCACACAATCAATTTTATTAAGAAGCAATACAATATGAGCGATATACCTTTGAAAAAACTGGATTATCAATTTATAGCTGCTTTTCAGCAATATCTTCTTACAGACCGCAAGCAAATACCCAATACCGTCAATAAAACACTGCAAAAGGTTATTGAAGTTGCAAAATATGCAGTAAAATGTGGTTACTTGGAAAAGAATCCTTTTAATGCGTATGAGCGATTGAAAGTTGGTACTAAGTCTATTACATTTCTAACTGATGAAGAAATTGAACAATTAGAAAATTATCATTTCACACAACACAGATTAGAGCAAGTAAAGGACTTATACCTGTTTTCCGTTTACACAGGTTTAGCTTACAGAGAAGCAGCCAATCTATGTAAAGCACATCTCATAAAAGGATTGGATAATGAAATATGGATAAACATGACACGTCAAAAGACAGGTAACAGTATGGAGATTCCCCTACTACCTCCTGCACAAAAAATTCTTTCTAAATATATAACAGGTAACGAACCTATTAATAAACCATTATTACCTATGATTAGTAATCAACGTATGAACTCCTACCTGAAAGAAATTGCAGAAATATTAGGTATCAATAAACGGCTGACCACACATACAGCACGTAAAACATTCGCCAGTACAATACTGCTAAATAATGACGTTCCTATCGAAATTGTCAGTAAATTATTAGGACATTCCTCCATACGCGTAACAGAAGCAGCCTATGCACAGGTTATGAATAAAAATACCAGCAGACACATGAACCAACTAAAACAAAAACTTTATACAGAAGAAAACTAACCCAAAACCCTCTCACTTCTTTAATTGGAGTGAGGGGGTATTTTTTTAATTTTGCTCTACTAATACAAACACTCTTTTATTATGGCAGAACCCTATCTTTTTCCCGTTTCTATTCTCAAAGATATAGAACCTTGGCTGACAGAATACTTTGCATATCAACGCTTCCATATTCAACCAGAAATAGAACAGGCTTTTGAAGCTAAATATCATAGAGTAGAAGATTTTCTAAAGGTCAATAATGAACACATAAACCATATTCCACATATACATTTAGCTGAATGTGACAATCAATTTTTGGATAAGTTAGAAGCCATCATAAATAAATACTCTCCCTTTGAAAACGAGGAAAAGATATATTGTTGCTTATGGATTGCAAGTGTATTATACAGGAAATACGACAACTTTGGCAAAGACCATTCTAATTTTGATATTGACTATTTAGAGCAAAGGGATATGTTCGACCAATATTCTAAACATATCCGTCCTGAAATGCTTAAACTCCTTACCTTTCTAAAAGGGCATATCACAACTACCAATAAACAAACAGGATTCCAAACACCTCTACCAATCAGAATTGAAGCAGGAGCAGAAAGAATAGAGATAGATAATACCGCAGGTTGGTTTGTGGGTGCTTTGGAAGAATATTTGCATACCTTTTTAGGAGTAGAAAACAAAGAAGAAGCAGAGGAAGAACTAAAAACGGTCTATTCCTCCAAAGGCAGAAAATTGGATGCTGCATTTGCCCTGATGATGATGGGCACATATCACCTTTTAACTACTCATTCCAACATAAAACCTAAAAGTAACATCATACGCCTAACGCTTGACTTTCTTGAACTCTTAGACCTTGCATCAGAGAATGATGATGAAAATAACCTGAATGCCAAAATAGCCTGTCTGGAAAAACGGAACTATACCCCTAAATGGGACATGAAACCACAGGACATATACAGGACCTCACCTAACAACCATACAAACGAAACTATTAATTTCAGACTTTGGTAATCTTTTCTCCCTGTCATACGGCAGGGAATTTTTATATCTAAATACCACCTAAGTGTATTCATATTCAACTATCTAAAGAATACACTATCCTTTTACTCCCATTCTTTATAACCCTCCTACATTGATTTTCCCAACTTCGCTTTCGCAATCAAAACAGAGCTGAAAACTCCTAAAGAATAGCCTGTCAATTAGCACTTATTCTTTATAACACAGCTTTTCAGATTTGAGTTGATTTGCAATACAAAACAAGAGTTCTGATAATACCTAAAGAATAAACCACGAAACGGCATTCATTCTTTATAACACAGGCCTTAACAGAGAAGTAGTTTTGTATCACAATCAACAATTGACGGTGGCCACCTCATTTACGATTGTTTGAATAAATGAAGTATTAATTTTTAAAAACCAAACATTATGGAAAATTCAGTATCAGTAAATGAAACAGCAGTAATGAACTCAATTAAAAATGGTATGAAAAATTTACTATTTATCGAAGGTAACCGCAGTGAGATTGATAAAGCCAATGTGGTAGAATCCTACAACAAGATTAAAGCTATGGGCTTTATTCCTACTATGCCTGTTGAATTTCTCCCAATAGAACAGGCACAAAATAAATTGGGTGGCAGGCGTCTGTTAAAACCTGTACTGAAAAGAGAAAAAGGGGAAGGTATTCCTACTATCAGTAATTTCAAAATCGAAATGGAAACAGTTCCAGAAAGTGAATACCACCTATACGATGGGGTATGTGTCGATGGGCAACACAGGACAGTAGCCCTTATGTTCCCTGACATGGAAGCAGAACCCAGCTATATAGAGGTGGAAATTCCAGAAAGCATGGACGTGCTACAATACATTGCCCTGCGAAACAATGGCAAGCCGTGGAAAAATGATGATTTTTACAATTCCAAAATCCCAACCAATGATGAGCACACAGACCATATCCTGAGTAAGAGGGAAGAAAAGTTCATTACGGCATTCCTGATGAATGTTTACACCTTTGGTACTTCCAGTTTAACACCTAAGCAGATGAAAGCACTGCAACAGGGCTATAAGACAATGGATGACTTTAAAAGGATTCAGCTATCTAAGGCAACTGAAACGATTGGTGATGCCATTTGCCAAATCTGCAAAGAACACCCATTCCTGACAACTGACAAACTAAACGGCAGATTGGGGGCAGGATTGAAAGCCTTCTATAAAAACCATGATTCTGATTTATCTAAGGTTGAACAGGTGCTGAATGCTATAAATAAAACCAATTGGGAGAAATACTTTATTGCCGCTAAAGGTCACAGCATGGAAGCGAAAGCCTATGAGGAAGCATTTAATTCAGTTCTGGCTGACCTGAAACAATAATTCCAACTTAAAAGAATACTTTGGTTTTGCTCTGATGTGCACTATGGGTAAAGCCAAAGTCCTAAAAACAGGATTGGAGATATGCTTTATTTCCAAAACGGGACACCCTGACATCAAAAAAACAGTGTTCAGATACAGTTTAGTGACGATTTTCTCAGGTGATATATTTTACTTCCTCCACCTGATATATTACTGAGCTATATACTAATAACTAAAACTAATAACTAATATCCGGTTTCAGGAAAATTGATTTGAAAATGGAATTTATATCAAGCAGAAAATTATGGACGAAAATAAATTATCGTACAGGAGAATACGAAATGATGTGCATATTCGCCTGAACAATAAAGAGGCAGCCACATTTTTGGCACTCATGTTTTATTCTGACTTTAATACAGGAGAATCACATGTAATTCATAAGACACTTAGGGATAAAACAGGTATTCCTGAATCAACTTTGAAAAAGTATTTGAAAGAACTGGCAGAAAAAGGATTTACCACCCCCAACAGCTATTTTAGTGGTAAGACACCACAAGGTAAGCCCAGACGTTTAACTGACTATTCTACGCAGATTCCAGATACCTGTTATATTATGGCAGACCGTAAGTTATTAGATGTTCAGATAGGTGATTTACCACTAAAAGAACAGTCATTTATTAAGGGCTTTATTCTGATGCTGAAATGTGTTTGCCTGAATTTTACTGATACTACTTTGTACAGTTACAGGGACATGGAGAAACAAATGAATCTCTCTTATGCTACTATTGCAGGACTAATGAAGCAATGCCAGGAATATGGTTTAGTTACTCCAAATGAAAAAGGAGAAGGATATACTATTAGGAAGGGATTATTTTACAATGGTTATCCACCAATAGTAATACCAGAAAATGAATGGGATAAGCTAAAGGAAGCATATACAGCCATTTATGAGTTTTGTAAAAGTAAGAGAATAATTTGCCCTCCTTATGACCATAGGCTAATAGGTAGGATATTAGGTGTATCAGGTTGCGCAGAAGGTATAAAAGAAAGATTGGAAAAGAGAACAGACCAGTTACCTGATAACATTAGCAGTCTGAATTACTTTGTCAGAATTATTGATGGCAAGGTATTAGAACCAGAACCTGAGAAGCCTAAAACAGTAATTTATTTAGATTAGGATGTGCTTTTACTCCTTGTTTTCAGAGAGTCCACCTGACGGTGTACTCTCCATTAGTCACTATTTCGACATTTGCACCTCTTACAGAGGCTGAATGTTTTGTAAGAAAAGTGCTATTTTTCCACCTAAAGGTTTAGCTATTAAACGACAAAAGCCGTACTCCCAACTAAAAAGGAATACGGCTTTCTTCATTTACAACAATCTTACTTGCTTCGCTTTACTAACTTCTTTTTAGGCTGTTTAATCTGAGGTGGATTTTCAGACAGCCAAATTTCTGGCTTAAATATTTCAGGATAGAGCTTACACAAGGTTTCCATTCCAATATGACGGTAAAAGTCAACCGTATGTATTTCCCTGTGATGTTCCAGTCCAAACCAACCAGAAGCAATAACTCCTTTATCATTATTGTTCATTGCGCAATGATTGTGAAAGTGGGATTTGAAAAACTATTTATCTTCGCATAATTATGATGCAAAGGTACTAAAGGCAAACCCCACAAACTAAAGAACATAGCGCACAGTTGAAACAGGATTACCAACTCAAAATTACACTTCATTTTTTATTGGCATCCTTAGCAGAACAGGAAAATAATGACCAGAATACAGTCTTAACTTGTAAAAGGATTGGTGGTGGAGAAAATCTAGAATTTATGTCTTATATACCTTTTTCAAAATTTATCACCAGACTAAGTTTAGGGAGCAAAAATTATAGTTATAAGTTAAAATCATATATATTTGAAAAAAATAATAAACCTTATGAAAAAAACAATCTTCATATCGTCAACTTATAAAGATTTAGTCAAAGAACGAAAAGCTGTATGGGAATTGCTAAAAAGATATGATGTTAATATTGTTGGAATGGAAGAATTTGGAGCTCGTAAAGATTCTCCATTAACAACCTGCCTAAAAGAGGTTGAACAATCGAATATATACATTGGTATTATTGCCAATCGTTGGGGAAGTATAGAGGAAGAAAGCGGAAAATCTTACACTCAATTAGAGTATGAAAAAGCCATAGAAAAAGATAAGGAAATTTTAATATATCTAATTGATGAGACTGCTTCAGTTCAGATTGATAATATCGATTTTGGAGAAAAGCATGAATCTTTAGAATTATTTAAGAAAGAATTACAAAAAAATCATACTATTGACCGCTTTATAAATGCAACAGATTTAGTCGAAAAATTAGAAAGGAAAATCGATTCTTTGATTGGTCAATATAAATATCCATCAAATTCGGCAGAGTTTAAAGATAAAATGGAAGAATCAAAATATTACTTTGAGCGTTTTCAATTAACACCTAAATTGTATGTAAATAAGGAGGTCATTCTAAAAATAAAAAAAGACGGACGTTTATTTCCTTTATCCAAGATTTGTTGTGATACTTTCAAATTCACATATGGTGCTACAGTTGCCGTAAAAATCAAAATTTTAGAACCTTTAATTGCTGATACTATTACCAATACACTGGTTATCGAAAGTAATAATCAGGATTTTATGTGGACTATAGAAAACGACAAAGAATATACCATATTATCTCAACTTTTATTCACTGATAATAATGTAAAAAATGAAGAAGCCTATTTTAAAGATACTGTTTTTTCATGCATATCAATAAGAGATATTAAGACTGATACAGTCTGGAAATCAGGTGAAGGGAAAGCTATTTTATTACTGAAAGAATTAATTACTGAATAATCAAACTTATTCTTTAGACATAAACCTTTACAAGCCAATAGACTATACATATATGAACTTTAGAGAGTGAGACAAAATTATATGGACTCTCTTTATGTACCACAAAATGAAAATGTCTCACTGCAATAGATTAACTTTAGAAATAACTTGGCTTTAATTTTCAGCCTCTCATTTATGCCAACTCAAAAAACAGGGGTATATACTTACTTCTTTTAGCTGTCCACTTTTTTCACAGGTTATGTATTATATAAATAAAAAATGGACACCTGAATTTTAGGAGTGGAAATATATTTATGCTATTAAAAACAGGCAGCACTAAATGCTTGACGAATAGAGTCAAGTTTAGATGCGAAAGAAGTATCACGCCTTGCCGTTTCAAGATTATAGCGACTTTGCATATTATTCCAGATAGTAGCATCAATACCTAATGCTGCTTCAAGAAGTAAAGACATATCAGCAGATATTGGGCGTTTACCGTTTAGTATTTCATTCAGCATTGTATAAGAAACACCTATCAATGAAGAAAATTTCTTTTGGCTGATTCCCCTTGCCTGTAATTCGTCTTTTAATACCTCGCCTGGGTGGGTTGGCATATATGGTCTTAAGTCGTTGTTCATAATCGTTTATTTATAATGATTAGACAATTCAAGTATATTGCAAATGGTCAGAACAGGCTCTTTATCTTCTATCTTGTTTACTGTAAACTCAATGCGGTACTGTGAGTTTACCCTGATAGATGATATTCCTTTTTTATCTCCACTTAGGACTTCATAGTTTAAAGAACGAAATGGAAATATATCCTCTATTCGATTAGCAGATATAAGAATGTCTATACATTTTTTATACTTAGTGACAACGTTAGGCTGAAACCTGTATTTTTTACTTTTACATTGCCCTGTTTTGTATAGCTCACTTAAATACTCCTGTTCAAACTCTACAATCATATTGTATTATTTTACTCCACAAAGATAGGAAATTATATCGATAAATTCACTCAATTAGTGAATTTTATTTTGGTGGAAAAACTTGAAAAATTGGCTTATATATACACTTTAGAGAAAAATTCACCAACTTAAATATAGCAGACACATATATACCTTAGCTGAAAAAATACCCCTCCCCATGACAATATAAAGGTTAAATTGAAATATAGTGTTTATTTCAAGCAGTAAAGTAGTGTAACCATTTACACCCCTACCCAATAGCTGCATAAAAACGAAATGTTTAACACTTTATTTTACCCCACAACTATGAACAGAAAAGAGTATTTAATAGCACAAGGAAATGTACAGAAAGACGTTAGCGCACTCGCTGAAACATTGAAAACCCAACTTGCAGTATTCCCAGAAGCAATAAAAGTTGGTGAAGAACTAAAGGTAATCGGCTTTAAAGGAGAAACCTTGAACGACCTTTACCTGATTTGTACCAGAGGAGAGGATGAAGAAGTTTACGAACTCAAATACACCATACTCACCAGAAAATCACAAGATGGCTTAACCACTCCAAGCGAAATACCTTGCAATGAAACGGTACAGGAGAAGTACAAGGACAAACTGCAATTCATTTATTCCATTGCAAAGAATATGTTTGTTCCTGCACTCGTTGAATTGTTATTGGATAAGACCATAGTATTAGCAGGAGAAAAAGAAGTTCCTGCTACTTTTCATGGAGTGGCAACCAATACCAAGATTAAAAAGTTTGCTCTGATTATGGAGTGACGTATAGGGGGGACAGAACTGTTATATTGAGCAGTGAAGTCAGCAAGGGGGAGCTTTACGTCTCTCTCTCTTGTTTAATATTATGGTTGAATTAGCACAGGAACAAACACCCTATATTTTGTCAGACTTGCCAATTCAAAAAATAACTTCTATCTGGCATTAGTAAGGGTATTTACAAATAGAATGTATGAGTAAATATCCAGATTAGAAGTTATAACCAATTCAATTTATTTACTCCATTATATACCTGAAATACCCACATTCAGGACTAAAGATATGGCTTATACTTACAGGCAGGTTGTGAGTGCATTGATACTCTGTATAGGGGTATTGTGCGTTGAGAGAGGGTGTAATGCTCTCTCTCATTTTTTATAAGATGCCAATTAAGGAAAGGTATGCCAATATATTTTACAAAAGGTTGGGAGGGCTGAATGGTTCTCCCTTCTTTATCAAAGTACAACCATTCAATTTATCACAAACATGAAATCATTCAGACCAAACGAGGTAAAACTCATTTATCCAATAGTTAAACAGGCGGAACAGGTAAGGTTGGTCAATCCTTATGAAGTCTTTGAATTTGCTTTGCAGTTCTATGATGAAGATACGATACAGCACCATACTACGACTAAGGTCATATCACTAAGTGGCAATAGTACGGTATTAGGTGTAATGACCGTTAGTGAATCGGCACACACTTATGACATAGTGGAAACCAAGTTTATATTGCAGGCTGCCATTCTTGCCAATGTTAAAAGCATTATTGTAGTGTCTAATTCTCCAAGTGGTGACTTAGAACCTAATGATGCAGAAAAGGATTTGAAGAACCAAATTAAGTTGGCAGCTTACCTATTCGATATTGAATTAGCTGATTACTTATTGATTAGCAGTGAAGATTATTACAGCTTTTCAGACAACAAAGTATTATAACTCATTAATAACTCACAACATGGAAACACTTAGATTATTACCAGCAACACAACAGGTCAATCCTGCTTTATTGGGTGAAGAATATTCTGATTACATAGATATAACAGAAGAAAGTCCGTTTAAGGATTACACAACCCTATTCCCAAAACCCAAGGGATTACACTTTATCAATGCCAATACAACAGAGGTAGATATACAGCACCTAAAGAATGATTGTATTGTGCCTGTATTCAGCAAGGACAATGAACTGACCGTATCGCATCCTGTATTTATTGAAACGGTGTATAAGGCAGCACAAGAGTTTTTCAGGAATGAACAGATTGATACGCCAGAGATTACGACCTCTCATATTATTAAAGGCAGAATAATACCAGAAGCCATACATAAACCCGTTAATCAGTTGTTGGAAACGGATAAGACTATTTACTATGAGCGTATGGCATTTGCTTTTGAGATTCCTACTATTTACTCTGATATTGCAGGGAACAGACTGAATTTGTGTATTACAGGTGTCAGGGCTTATAACCATGAAAACCTGATGAGCAAAAAGGGAGCAGAACATTTTAGTGTGGCGATTGGATTCAGGAATCAGGTATGTTGTAACTTATGTACTTTTACAGACGGTTATAAATCTGACCTTAGAGCCATGAATCATTATGAACTGTTTAGGGGAGTAATGGACTTGTTCAGCAAATATGATGCAAATAAGCATTTACGCTTTATGCAGGAGTTTCAGAAGTATAGCCTGACAGAACACCAATTTGCTCAATTTTTAGGTAAGAGCCGTATGTATCAATGTTTGCCAAACAGGGAAAAGCGTTTACTTTCTAATATGGAAATGACGGACAGCCAAATCAATATGATAACAAGGAATTACTATCAGGATGAAAACTTTGCCAAAGAGGGAAACAGTATCAGTATGTGGAGAGTTTATAACCTATTGACAGGAGCAAATAAGAGTTCTTATATTGATAACTTCTTAGATAGGTCGTTGAACGTTACACAATTGACGGAAGGATTGAGTAGAGCTGTACAAGGAGATAATGAATATAGGTGGGTCATTGATTAAACTTACCTATTTTTGTCTTACAGCTACTCCACTTGAACGTTTGTAGATGCAGATTTTTAACTATATTTGTAGTGTTATGTGGGAGTAATCCAACATGACAAACATATTAGTTTTAAGAAGCGTTTAGTTTGTTCCCACTTTGGAATCTGGACAATTTCATACATACAGGGATAAGCCGACCATGCAGATTGATATGACACCTGTTCGCTTCCCGTCCGATTCGTCGGATGAACCCTCTTTCACTCAGCTGACAATGGAAACCGGTCTTTAAGACAAAACGGCCTTATGAGAAACAAACTGTTTATCCTTTGGTTTTCGGCCTTTTCCTTTGTTCCCGGGCTGTTTGCCCAGACCGGGATTTCCCCGCCGGATGCCGGGCTGTTCGATAAGGCGGTGGCCTGTATCAAGGAAGCGGGAGGCTGGCACGGAAACCATCTGCCTCATGTGGGGTACGGCCACAAGATTCTTCCCCACAAGAAACTGAGATATGACGGAAGCGCAGGCGGATTCCTTATTGAGAGCCGATATGAGGAAACTGCATAAGATGTGCAGCCGCTTCGGAAAAGATGCCCTCCTGGTCGCAACGCTGGCCTATAATGTCGGATATTACTAGTTGGTCGGGTACAGGAATATGCCGAAAAGCAGGCTGATCCAAAAATTGGAATCCGGCAACAGGGATATCTACGAAGAGTATATCTCATTCCGATGCTATAAAGGAAAGGTGGTGCCGAGCATCGAGCGACGACGGAAGAAAGAATTTGAATTGTTGTATATACATTAAATTATTAAGGGGCTGACTAAAGTATTAGTAAAGCCCCTTTTTCTTATTTTTCGGTGAGGTCAATCTCGACTTGGTTTCCAAATATTCAATTCTCAGAGAGTTATTCTGACTTTTTAGCCTCCCCCTAATTAATAATAAAGAATTTGGTATTTAAAAGAGATTACCTTCTCGGAAATTGGGGCATCACAAAATAAATTCATACCTTTGTATATTAAAAAGATGCCTCAAATGAACCACTTTGATAAAATTGACATACGAGTCTTTGATAGATTCATAGACAAATTTGCAGACCGTTATATTAAACAACGGTCAGAGGTTTTTAATGGCATTAATGCTGAATTGTTACAACAAGCAGAATCAATCGGATGCGATTTCAACTTAGAGGCTCTATTTAAAATAATCAAACAGAATTCTATCGCAACAGATTTTGCCCGAGAAGAAGGTAAAAGACCATTAGCTTTTAAAGATATATATAGAAGTGATCTGGGAGAATTATTAATGACCTATTATTTTGAAGAGAAAATAGAAGAAAATAGGAGATTTTTAATTCCAATAAAAAATATATCATATCGAGAAAGGTTGGATTTGCCGGGTCGAGGTTTTGATGCTATAGGATATAGGACTGAAGGAGATAAAGTTAATATTCTGATTGGAGAGGCTAAAGTATCCTCACAGAAAGAAAATCCTCCACATGTAGTAGATGTTCACGAGGACTCGATTTATAAGTCTCAAAAGAACCATCATGACGATACAGGTATAGTTTTACAACGTTTGACGGATTACTTGCGTAGATTATCTTCAACAGGACATTTTTATGTTATTGCAGGTGTTGTAATCAATATGAAAGTTGGTAATGTCGATAAATATGACATTACCTATGGTTGCGGTCTTGTTCGAGACTCCAGTTGCGTGAATGAAGCAAAAGATTTTGGAAAGATGCAATCTTTAGCGCACGAATTTAAGCCTGGTTTGGTTGATTTTGCCATTTTTTCATTTACTGAAAAAACTATTGATGAAACAGTCGATTTGTTTTATCAAAAAGTCAAAGAGATGGTACAATGAATGGCATGGACTACATACAGCAGATTCTAAATGATGATGATATTAATATACTCTTACAAAAGAGTAATCAAACATATCATCTTCAATCAATATGTATAAACAATTCGAATTTCACTTCGTCTGAAATTGAATTGTCTTGTCGCCTTGCATTTTTACTTATAGGACTTTCATTTCATGAAAACACTCCCCCCCGATGGGCTGAATATGCTTATAAATTATTAAAAAACATCCACATAAAAGAGAATGAAGATAGAGAAATTTTTGATAAAATAATGGGCTATGAATTGGATAATGTTTCGTTAATATATTATTTTTATTTATCAAGTCTTGCTCTTATTTTAGATAAAACTATCTCAGCCCGTCTTGATTTAAAACAATTTGTTGACTTCGAAGATGTCGAATCATCTTGGAGTCAACGTGTTTTGGCTGGTATTTTTAAAGCTCTTTTTTTCTTAATTCGTAAAAGTGATGGGTTTGAAGATATTCGTAGGGCCATATCCGAAATATCTAATCTGCAAAAGGAACAAGTAAAATTTGAAGATCAATATTTGAACCAATTCGATGTTCAAACACAAAAAGAAGAAGCTCTTATATTGGTTGGGTTATATCATACCTCAAAAGCTTTAACAGAAACAGCAGAATATCTAATCAACGGATATAATTATAAGAAGCGTATTGATAATGTTGTAAGACAACATATTGACATTGCATTGGACCTAATACCTTCTGATATTCGTTTAAGAGATTTTATCTCTATAATTAACAGAGACTTGCAGTCTTTAATACGGAATTCCATTTGGAATGGGACAGCCTTTCAAGATCAAATAAAAAAACTTTGTGAGTTCAAAAGTTCTCATAATATATTGGAACTTTTACCATCGCAAAGACAGGCTATGCAGCAAAATTTATTTGATGTCTATGCAAATGCTTCAATAGTACAAATGCCAACAAGTGCCGGTAAGACTATGTTGGCAGAATTTAATATTGTCTTGACAAAATCTTTACGAAAAGACGCTAAGGTTGTATACGTCGTGCCATCCAGAGCGTTAGTTAATCAGGTATATTTTGATTTACGTAAAGACTTATCCGCAATAGGCTTCAATGTTGAACGAACATCTTCTGCAAGTGAAATAGATCCGACTGAGGCCGATTTCTTGATTGCAGATGACGTTGATGTTATAGTTTCAACGCCAGAAAAATTAGATTTATTAATTCGCCGTTCTCATCCTTCCGTTGAAGACGTTTCGTTATTTATCATAGATGAGGCTCATACTATTGAAAACGGAGAACGAGGAGCACGACTGGAATTACTTATTGCTATGTTACGACGAGAGAGACCCAATGCTAAATATATGCTTTTATCGCCGTTCCTACCTGGCAATACAGAGGCACTAAAAGACTGGCTTGGAGGAGGTAACATTATTAATGTAGATTGGAAGCCTTCTGAAAAAATAGTTATTGGATTGAAAGTAACTAAAACCAAAGCTACATTCAATTTACTATCATCTGCTTATAGTTTCAATCTATATCAGGAGAATGAGCAAGTAATAAATAATCCATATCAACTTGTATCAACAACTCCTAAAGATAGGATATTGGAATTTTCATGTCGTCATTTTTCCTCGAAAGGAAAAACGGAACTTATACTTTGCAAAGGTAAAGGTTCGGCTAACAATGTAGCAGAAAAAATCTATAGTTGGATTGACGATAATATTAATAGTGATGAAATTCATTTAGTCCAAAAATATATTGATGAAGAATTGGGATGCTCAACATCCTTTTCTAAGTTTTTAGGAAAGGGAGTTGCTGTTCATCATGCAGGCTTATCAGATGAAACTAAACTACTAACAGAACATCTTATTCGTCAAGGATTAATTAACTACGTATGTGCAACTACAACCATTGCTGAAGGTGTTAATTTTCCCGTATCTTCTGTTTATTTTGATACATATCAATGTGGTCGAGATAATTTATTATCAGCTAATGATTTTTGGAATATAGCAGGTAGATCTGGACGGACTATGGTAGATGATTTTGGAAAGATTATCTTACCATTTAACACTCATACAAATGCAGAAACAGGCAAAGCTATTCTTAGCAAAGGGGCAGAAGAATTAACAAGTGTTTTAGCGAAACTGTTTCTTGATAGAGAATATATACTTGAGACATTGATAAAAGAAAAGGGGATAGAGATATTAATGGCTAAATATACAGATGCATTCAGCCCTATATTTCAATACTTCGTACATCTTTTAAATGTTTCCAAAAACGAGCTTGCTGTAGATATTGATGAACTTTTTAAGGATTCATTGGTGTATTTTATGCTGGATAATGAACAGCAAAGGAATAAATTCATAGATTTATGTAAACAGATATATTTAACAATCCAAGCACGATATGCAAATAATATTGGGGCTTTGAAATATGCAGATAAGACAGGATTTTCCGTTCCATCTGTTTTAAAGATCATGCATCAAAAAGCAACAAATCCAGCTATTGCAGATTTAGACACATGGAATGTGAATGTAATGTTTAATCGAAGAAATGCTGAAAACTTAACAGAGAAGATCAAAGCTATTTCAGAATTAAGAGAAACGGGACTTGGAACTGATGATACAACAGCGCCATTTAATCCAGAATTGGTTGCAAAAATGATAATACGTTGGGTTAAAGGGGATAAAATAAATGCCATATCCTCAATTCATCCCCATTTTACAGACAATGATGCGGATAAACGCTTAACTCAATTTGTTTCATATATGAATCAGCTACGATTTAAAGCATCATGGGGATTAAGCGCACTTGAAGGTATAGTAAAAGGAAATGAGGATGAAATGAAAGATTCATACATCCCATCTTATGTTTATTATGGTGTAGATAATAATCCAGCTTTAGCTATGAGGATGTTGGGTATACCACGTTCTTTGTCATTATCTTTATCGCAAATAATTACAGGCTCTATCTCAGATTACTCATTTACAAAATTGCGTAATATAATTAATTCGCTATCATTAAATGATTGGGATTCCTTAAAACCAACACGTTCAAAATTGTCTGGAGAAGAATGGAAGTATATTGTAAATATTCTAATGAAATAAATTGTAAAGTATCAATAGATACGCTACACTTTTTCTTTTCGTAGGCAAATCCAAAATCTGTATCTTCGTAGCCTGAAAGAAGCTATACGGAAAATACGGATGCGCCAAAAATGGCTTGAGCTATACGCCGAAACGGGTTCTGTGA
>OGPT01001005.1_pt1 | contig 27596 bp, 23 predicted proteins | sample 1552951 | NCBI WGS metagenome assembly OGPT01 (sample SAMEA2580224, study PRJEB22360) | human gut metagenome | biome: human gut; feature: human-associated habitat; material: faeces | place: Denmark | collected 2008/2010
CTCCCGGCAGGGGACCGGCCTCTTCGCCTTTGTACAGCTGCAGGTAGCGGATGGCCAGGCTCTTGCCGAACTTCTGGATCTGGTTGCCTGCATCGTTGATGTAGAACTCGCGGGTCACATCATAGCCTGCGAATGAGAGGACGTTTGCCATCGCGTCGCCGAGCGCCGCCCACCGACCGTGTCCAAGGTGCATGGGACCGGTGGGATTGGCGGAAATGAACTCGAGGTCGACCTTGATGCCATCTCCGGCATGGCTGGAGCCATAGGCCGTGTCTTCGCTCCGGACCACGCGAAAGATGCCCTGTAGGGCGGCATCGGAAAGCCTGATGTTGATGAAGCCGGGACCGGCGACCTCGACCGATTCGATTTCGGGTGCGGTCTCGATGTGCGCGGCGACGATCTGGGCGATCTCGCGCGGATTCATGTGAGCCTGCTTGGCGCATCGCATGGCGACCGAAGATGCCCAGTCACCATGAGAGAGGTCGCGAGGACGCTCGACGCCTATCTCGGGAACGTCTTCGAGGGGAAGCTCCCCCGACCGGATTGCTGATTGGACTGCGGTTGAGATGATGTCTTCGACTAGCGCGCGCACGGGGCTTGGTTCCTTTCAGGGTCTTTGCATACGAAGTCATCATTTTAGCCGAACACGGCGAGCTGATGCGCGAGAAGAGGCGGGTACTTCGCGTCACCCGTTAAAGGAGGCAAGCGCATGGGCCGACCTGAGGCGCTCGACGATCGGCGGAATGACGCATTTGCGAATCTGCATGGAGGAGTATTCGTAACTCGTGTAGATGGCCAATGTCGCGTTGACGGAATTGAGGTCCGTGCCATCTATGGAGAGAACCGGCCTCATGTCCTCGTAGAGGTAGCCGCCTTTTTCGAGCGCCGCATACGCAATCTGCGGAATGTCGGTCTGGACCGAGTCAAGGTCGATGCTGTCGGAAAAGACCAGGGGCAGCGAAATGGTCTGGTACGGGGGAAGAACGCTGATGGCCGTCGTGTTGAGCATGGCGTTGGGCAGGATGTAGTTGTTTCCGGAGGAATCCTGGACCTTCATGACGCGCCAGGTGATGTCCTTGATCTGTCCCGTGATGTTTCCGACCGTGACCCAATCGCCGAGCGTGAGGTCACGCGAAAGCGACATCTGCAGGCCACCTATGAGATTCGATATGGTGTTTTGCAGGCCAAGGGACAAGGCAATGCCGCCAATGCCGAGGGCACCCCAGAGCACGGCGGTGTTGTAGTCGAAGCATGCCTTGAGCAAGATGGAGAGGCCCACGATCCAGACGCCCACGCGAATGACGTTGGCGATGATCGAACCGCCCACTTCGCCACCGGTCGTCTTGTTGAGGGCGCGGTGCATGATGGTCACGAGCAGCTGCGAGAGGACGAGCGTGGCGATGATGATCAGAACGCCGACGGCGATGACCGTGAAATATCCCCCGTGCGCGTACAGGTATGTGCTCTCGATTCCCTTCATGGAGTCATGCACCGCATCCAATCTAGCCCGCGTAGTCGATAAGCTTCGCGGCGACCTGCTTCTTGCGCGACAAGACGCCGGGCATCCAGACCGGGCCGTTTTCGAACGAAATCTCGAAGGCGTCGGCGATGAAGTCCGTGTCGCCCGCGGCGACGAAGTCACTGCCCTCCACGATGATGTCGGTCAGCAGCATGAGCGCGGCATCGTAGCCGCCCTCTTCCTGGATCTTGGCTACCTGCTCGGCGATGTCGTCCGTGCGCTTGCGCAATCCCTCGAGGTCGACGGTCTCGTACTGGGCAATCCAGCACTTCTTGCCGCCGAAGTTGAACTCCTTGGAATCACGGCTGCAGATGTCCTCGACGGAAACGTCATCGTCGCCGCCACGGGACTTGAAGATCCTCATGCCGAACTCGACCGGGTCGACGTCGAGCACCTTGGCAAGCTTCTCGACGTGCCTGGCATCCGTCTCGGTCGCCGTGGGTGACTTGAGAATCACCGTGTCGGTGAGGATGGCGGATAACAGGCAAGCGGCGATCTGCTCGTCCGTGGCAATGCCAAAGTACTCGTAGAGCTTCGTGATGATCGAGGTGGTGGAGCCCCAGGGAAGGTTAATGAAGGTGATGGGCGCCGACGTGGACACGTCGGCAATGCGATGGTGGTCGATGATTTCGGCGACCTCGGCATCCTCGATGCCGTCAACGGCCTGTCCCATCTCGTTGTGGTCGACGAGAACGAGCACGTCGCCTTCCCCCACGCGCTCGATGAGGGCGGGCGGCTCGATGCCATACTCGTCGAACAGCATGGCGCTCTCGGCGGGAAGCTCGCCCAGGCGCACGGGAACGTACGTGTTTTCGGAATCGGTCATGTTCTTGAGATTGGCATAGGTGTATGCCGCCATGATCGAGTCATTGTCGGGGTTCTTGTGACCGACTACGTAAATCTGTGCCATGGAATCCTCTCCTCGAAATCGAAATACCGCGATTATACCTTTAGCCGAGCTTGACGATGGGCGCATATCCCTTGAGAAGCGTCTTCGTCTTGCCGCTCTTCTTGAAGTAGACGGAAATCTTGTCTCCGTCCATGCCGACGACAACACCCGGTCCGAAGGTCTTGTGCTCGACGCGGTCTCCCTCTGCAAAGTCGTTTGCAGTCGTGGGGGTCACGTCTTCGCGGGCGGTATCGTGCGCCGCGGCATATCCACCGCTACCATAGACACGTCCGCCATACATCTCCTCGCCCTGGCCGCTTCCGGAAATGCCCCGGCGATCGCCACGTTTTTCCCATCCCGTTCCCGAGTAACCTAGTGACCCGACGCCTTCGGAGGCGAGGAGCTCCTCGGGCATCTCGGAGATAAAACGGCTGCGGGCATTGGCCTGCGTATCGTTGAAGATCCGCCTGCGAGCCGCGCAGGTGAGAAAGAGGCGCTTGCGTGCGCGCGTGATGGCGACGTAGGCAAGACGACGCTCCTCCTCCACGCCGTTTTCGAGCATCGACGCCGTGTGTGGAAAGATCGATTCCTCCATGCCGGCGACGAAGACGTTGTCGAACTCGAGGCCCTTGGCCGAATGCACCGTCATGAACGTGACGGAATCCATCTGGTCGTTTCCAAGGGAGTCGAGGTCGGTTCTCAGGCTCAACCATTCCATGAAGTCGCCGAGCGTGGGCTCGTGATAGGTCAACTCGACTTCATTTCCATCGTCGGCATCGCGCACGCCGCGGTCGGGAACGAGCTCGTGTTCGTCGACGTAATCGCGCACGACGCCGAGGAACTCACGTATGTTCTCGATACGGCCACGCGCCTCTTCGGTGTTCTGCGCCTCGAGCGCCTCGATGAGCCCCGTCTTCTCGACGATCATGTCCACCACGGCATACAGGTCGCCCCTGTACGTGCGGGCCTCGTCGCGATGAACTGCTCGAGGGAGCGCCGCGTGGCGGCGCGACAGGCCGGGTCGAGCGCTTCGGAGCGGGTAGCCTCCAGGAAGGGAATGTCGCGCTGCATGGCCGTGAGCGATATGCGCTCTATGGTCGTCTTGCCGATACCGCGTCGGGGCGTGTTGATGATTCGCATGCAGCTCACGTCATCGGCCGGGTTGAGGATGACATTGAGATAGGCCGTGACGTCCCTGATCTCGGCGCGATCGAAGAAACGCGTACCGCCGACGATGCGATACGGAACGCCCGCACGCAGAAACATGTCCTCGAGTATGCGCGATTGCGCATTCGTTCGATAGAAGACGGCGATGTCGTTGTAGCTGCTTCCCCTGGCATGCAGGTCATCGGCCGTCGCCGCGATCCAGCGGCCCTCGTCACGCTCGTCCGCCGCAAGGAAGACGGCGACTTTCTCGCCCCTCTCGCCACGCGTGAAGAGCTCCTTGCTCTTGCGGGACTGGTTGTGGGCGATGACGGCGTTTGCGCATTCGAGGATCGTTGCCGTCGAACGGTAGTTTTCCTCGAGTTTCACGGTCTTTGCCTCGGGCCAGTCACGCTCGAACTCGAGGATGTTGCGAATGTCGGCACCGCGCCACGAGTAGATCGACTGGTCATCATCTCCCACCACGCACAGATTCCGATACTTTCCGGCAAGCAGTCTTACAAGCTGGAACTGCACTGTATTCGTATCCTGATACTCATCGACCATAATATAGCGAAACCGCTCCTGATAATTCTCCAGCACATCCGGCTGCGTCTGCAGAAGCTGAACCGTCTTCACCAGCAGATCATCAAAATCCAGTGCGTTATTCGCCTTCAGTTGTGCCTCATACTCACGGTATACTTTTGCAATCTTCAGCTTTGCAAAATCTCCTCCTGCATTCAGTTCAAACTCATCTGGAAGGATCAGTTCATTCTTGGCAGAAGAAATCGCCGACATAAGGCTTCTCTCTTTAAAAACCTTTGTATCAATGGCGACCTTTTTACAGACTTCTTTCATCAGAGTCTTCTGATCGTCTGTATCGTAGATCGTAAAACGGTTATCATACCCAAGCCGGTCTATAAATCTTCTTAAAATCCGCACACACATCGAATGAAAAGTGCTTACCCAGATGCTTTCCGAGCCAAAGCCCACCAGGGAATCCACCCTTTCTCTCATCTCTCCTGCTGCCTTGTTCGTAAACGTGATCGCCAGGATATTCCACGGATTCACATTCCGCTCTTCGATCAGATATGCGATCCTGTGCGTCAGTACCCGGGTCTTTCCCGAACCTGCACCCGCCAGGATCAACAGAGGTCCATCTGTATGATATACCGCCTCTCTCTGGGGTTCGTTCAATTTATCATAAATACTCATAAAACTGCTCTCCTATCTACTGATTATGCCTCTGCATACCCATCATTTGTATCTTCCATTATCGAACATACATTCTTGATTGTCAAGTCTATGTTATTCTTAATTTCGTCGAGATCATCCTGTTACTGTTCCTCTGCATTATTCTGAGTTTTTACTTGCCATATAGTTTTAAATACTATATAATGAGTCTGTCGAGGTGATAACATGACTATAGATATGAATGATATGCTTAACAGCATTTTAAATGAACTTTCCCATCTTCAATATGTGCATCCGGGTGACATCCCGAATATTGATCTTTATATGGATCAAGTCACTACTTTTATGGATGAACAGCTCGCTTCTACCAAGCGATATAAAGAGGATAAGATCCTTACCAAGACCATGATCAACAATTATACAAAGAACAATCTTCTTCCGCCGCCTGTGAAGAAGAAGTATTCCCGGGAGCATATGCTGCTTCTCATTTTTATCTACTATTTTAAAAGTATTTTGTCGATCAAAGATATCGAAACGGTACTAAAGCCATTGACGGAAAAATATTTCTCCGGAAATGATACAATGGAACTTTCCTCTATTTATGAAGAACTCTGCCACATGGAAAAAGAACGGCTCGACTCGCTGAAAGACAGCGTATCTTCCGCTTATGATAAGGCAGGAGAAGCTTTTGACCAACTTCCTGACGGAGAAGACAGGGATATTCTCCAGAAGTTTGCTTTTATCTGTAATCTCAGTTTCGACGTATATCTGAAAAAGATGATGATCGAACGGATTATTGATGATATCGCAGCTCCTTCTTCTAAGAATAAGAAGGACTGATATTTAAAAAAAGACACATTCCAATGGTTGCAGCCACAGGTTCGTGTCTTTTGTATTCTGCGTCCGAAGATCCCCGGCCAAAGATCCGCTCATACTTTTCTCCGAACTATCTTTCCACTTTCTATTCTTCTGCAGTTGATGAATCTTCTTCCTTTTCTGTAAGTCCGATTCTCTCAAAGACCATATCATATCCGTCATTTCCGTAGTTCAGTGAACGGTTGACTCTGCTGATCGTTGCTGTAGACGCTCCGGTCTTCTCTGCTATCTCAAGATATGTCTTTTGCTCTCTGAGCATCCTTGCCACTTCAAAACGCTGGGAAAGCGAAAGCAGTTCGTTGATCGTACAGATATCTTCAAAAAAAGTATAACATTCTTCTTTATTTTCAAGGCTTAAAATGGCATTAAAAAGATAATCAACCGCCTCAGTCCTTATTTTCTTGCTCATGAAACCAATCTCCTTTTCACCCTCGTTTAATTACTGTTACATTTTAGCACACTAAATTTGTAAAGTCTACTACTTTATTTTTTCCATTCCTCGACAGTTTCCATCTATATCTTTGATTTTTCCATTGTCCAAACTGACACAAAATGCTATAATACTTCTGTTATTAATTTTGTCATTGACAAGGAGAGGAGTACATAATTAATATGAAGTGTCCATCATGTGGTAAAGAACTTGAGCGTATGAAAAGACAAGTCGGCACAACGGAATCCGGAGATCCGATCTTCAACGAATATGCAGTCTGCCGTGACTGTAAGAAGCAGTGGAATCTCGACAGGCAGCGTGCCAGGAAAATAGCTGCAAAAAAAGAGGCTGAACAGGCAGAAGCAAAGCCAGTCGATAAAGCTGAAAGCAAAGTCGCTGTCAGACCTGCTGAATCATCCGTATCCAAGAAGGGTGCAGCAGAAGAAAGCCCGGCTGCCAAAAAGCCTCCAGTCAAAAGATCTGCTGCCGGCTCTGACGCTGAAAAAGTAAAGGAAACCGAAAAGAAAGCCGGAGCAAAACCTGCGAAAAGACGCAGACTGACAGACGCAGAAGGAAAACCTGTACGTCCGAAGGCTTCAAGACCGATCAGTAATGATGAAACTGCTGAAATTTCCGAGAAACCGGAAAAAAGACCAGTCAAAAAGAAAGTCAGACCTGCTTCTACAGAAGAACCGCTTTCCACAAAGACGCCAGGGGAGAAAAAGGCGTCCGCAAAGAAACCGGTCAAGAAGCGTCATCCTGAAGAAGCTTCTGATACTAATAAAGCTTCTGATGAGCAGAAATATGGAAATATTCCTGCAGAGCAGGTTCGTACAAAGCGTGAAAAGGCAGTACGCAAAGGATATGAAGAGATGCTTGCGACAGATCCTGACAGCAAATTTGCCAAAAAGAAGAAAAAGGACGAAGATCCTGATGAGAAGAAAGTAAAAGATACAAAGAAAAAAGAGCAGTACGACGATGAGTATGATGATGATGAGTACGAATATGATGATGTACCAAGATTCAGACCTGCCCGTATCATCCTTGGTATCCTCTCACTTCTCGGTTTCGGATATCTGATGTACAGAGGATTTACACTTGGACTGAGCAGCACCTCTTCAGACGGTTCTGCTACTTCCGGTATGGTTTATGTGATTCTGGCACTCTGCATGCTGGTTTCAGCTCTGCTGTATTTCATCATGGTGAATCGTTATACGATCTTTGCATTCCTTGCACCAATGCTGTTCTATCTGGCAAGTGCCGGATTTGCATTCCTGAAACGCGGAAGCGAACTGGAACTGCTGATTGTTGCCGGTGTAAGTGCTGCTTTCGCAGTCATCTCACTGATTCTTGGTATTGCCTCCAGAGGCGGAGATTATTACTATGAAGATGACGACGAGGACGAGGATTATGAAGATCCTTTCGAAGACGAACATGATAACTGATCTTACTCAGATCGTTGAGTTCAAATAAATTACAGAATGATGATCGGGGAATATCCCCGACAAAAATCCATCAATCCGGCAGATAGTCCGATTGATGGATTTTTTATATGAGAGAGCTTTTTATATGAAAGATTTTTTTATCAGATCCATCAACATGATAATCGCTCCCCCGTTCTTTCATTTTTTATCTTCCAGCACTGAGGATCTGCCCCGTAAAAATCACCATTCGTTCCATTTGCTACTGCCGGACAACCTCTGCACCACGCTTTCAGCTCGCATTTACTACATTTTATAAATCGGTCATATTCTCTGTATTTTTCCATCTGACAGACCCATACATCCGCCAGTCTGTCCTCAAATATATTGGCAATCCTGCTGTCCGTCACTCTCCGGCACGCCATCACGTCTCCATTGGATGCATTTCTGAACATCAGACGTACAAATGGACCTACAAAAAATATTTGCAGTAAAAGTGCTGTCGGGAAACATAAACATGCAGAATACCCTCATTGCGGTAAATACAATACTTTGAATTTTAGTTTTTGGCATTTTCTTCTCTCCTTTACTTGTATGAATAGCCTGGAATATCTTATATATCAAAAAAGTACGCTTTCCTGACATAACCTGACGGCAGAGGAACGGCGACTCATATTCAATGCCTTGCTCTCTTTAAGAAACAAGCTGATAGCACAGGGCAGATACACGGACGCTGTTGACGAGCTTATGATAAAAATCCGAAAATAGCACCATAACGCCGCAATACGCAAAATTGATGGGCAAGGTACAAACACCCTGCCCATCAAAGTATAGGCTCTAAAAAAATGGCTTAAATAAAGGCTTTTTCAGTCTTAAAATGTCCACATTGCAAGGCGAGGGCGAAGATACTTTTTAACGGTATCTTCGCCCTTTGTTCGTCCATATGAATGTAACGGTTTTCGTTCTCAAATTCTTTGTCATATGCGGCTTTTTAAGGCTTGTTTTTCGAAATGTAATGGTTTTATACTTTTATCTTGTTTTGAACACATAATGGCGTTACAGAACCTAAAACATAGAAATAGCGGGACAGATTACTGCCCCGCTAAGTTGGATTATCTATTTACCTTTTTCTTTCTTCCGTAAACTGTTACAGCCACTAAGCCGCTGCAAGATGCAAGCAGTAAAGCAATCCAAAGTGCCATATGGCTGTTGTCTCCGGTCTGAGGACTTGTTGCACCGGTATTCGGATTTGTTTCTGCCGGTTTAGTAGGTTCATTCGGTTTTGTCGGATTAGCAGGCTCACTCGGATTTGTAGGCTCGGTAGGTTTCACGGACGCTGCCTTGATTTCAAATTCCGTAGTTGCCGTTCCGTTGGTAGAAACTACCGACAGGGTGTGCTTGCCTACAGAAAGGGTTTCAAGGTATGCAGCCTTCAGTGTAACCACTGTGCTGCCTTCCTTAACTTCGTAGTTTTCGGCGGTGATTTCCGCATTGTCAACCAGAACCTTCAGGAAGTTTGCATATTCAGCGTTGGACTTGAACTTCAAACCATCTGCAGAGCCCTTCGTCCATACGCCGTTTGTGCCTTCAATGATGGAAGGCAGAGCAGGGATTCTGCCCGCACCAAGCTTCCAAGCTGTAAGGTCGGTGATTTCCTTAGTGCAGTCTTCATCCTCATAGAACTTACCACATCTGCATTCGTAGTAATCCTTTACGCCGTCTGCTTCGGTCGTTGCAGGAGTACCCTTTTGAAGTTCTCCCTTATGAGTATGTGTAAGCTGTGCTTCTGCTACATAACCGCAAACTACACAATGCTTATCTGTTTCCTCTGTTGCTGTTTCAACATTCCAAGTATGAGTTTCGCCTGTGTCTTTCTCGCTGCATACCATGCAAACATGATAATGCTTATCTGCATCTGCGTTTTCTTTCTTATAATCTGTTGAATAGCTGTGTCCTAACGGTTCAATAGTTACAGGTGTTATAACATTGGAACAGATTTTACAGGTCAAAGTTTTACTGCCGCTTGTTGTGCAGGTAGCAGGGGTAATCACTTTTTCTTCATAATCATGGCTGCAAATTCTCGCCTTGCAGATGATTTCTATATTAGCAGACACATTCGGGATTGTAATTGTCACTGTCTTAGCCGTTTCGTCATAGCTGGATGTGGCATTGGAAACAATCGTTCCGTTTTCGTAGCGAACATGATATTCATCGAAAGTAGATACAAGGTACTCGTTGGAAGTAGCCGTCAGCAACACGGTGTATGTTGCGCCATTAGCTACATTTGTCGTAGTTTGCTGGTTTGCAGAAAAACCATTGATATCATAAAGCTTAACTGTGTAATATACCGGCTTATATTCCCAATGTGCTTTCAGCGTAATATCGCCGGTCGTGCCCGCAGGAACAGCAGTTATATAGTTTGTTCCATCGCCAAGCGTCCAACCAAGAAAAGCATAATCTGCCTTAACGGGAGCTTTCAGTTCAGGAATACCGACAGACGAGTTATAGGAAACAGGATTTGCCTCGTTATTTGTTCCACCATCTAACTCATATGTTACGGTATAGTCCTGCTCGCCTACAGCATATGGGAAATCTGTGATACCGCTGTTTACAATCGCTTTGTTGGGTGCCAAAAGGTTGGCGGATGGTGAATGCTCAAAGTTACCACTATTGATAATGATACCGGTAGCACCATCAGGGAACAGCTTCTCCGCAGTAGAAGTATTGTTCGGGTCATAGACTGCACAGCTATAATTACCGCCGTTGATAGTCACCGTTCCCGTGGCAGAGGGGGTTACCGCATAGCCATAGATTGCAAATCCTGCTGTCAGACCATCAACGGAACCAAGCACTTCGGCATCTGTAATTGTAATCTTGCCGCTGCCTTCATTTTTGATGGCAGGTGCACCGAAAAACTCTGCATTACTTGTAATGTTATTGATTGTTCCGCTGTTTTGTAATGCACCCTCTTGGAAAATAGAAGGGTTATAAGTATAACTTCCGCCGCTGATTTCTTTAATCAAGCCTTCATTCTGAATAGATGCTCCCTCAGACACGATGGTGCAGTTCTTAATGATATCTATTGTGCCATCGTTCCTTAGTCCGATTCCATTTTTGGTGATACTGACATTGGACACTTCGGATATGTGTGCTAAACTGTTGACAATTCCTCCCCCGTCTAATGTACAGTTTGAAATTTTTGCTGTCGCACAATCGAGATAGATGCCATTGGATGAGCCGGCAAGGTCATAAATGTCTGTCCGGCTAATATCCAATGAACCAAGCGGATTTTCTCCAAACATACTGACAGCAGCATAGGAACTGTCACAGATATTGTGCAATTTCGAGTCAGTGATTTTCACTTCTTGTGCGCCGGTATCCCCGTTTATAAAAACTAAATAGGTTGCAGTTCCGTTTCCGTCTATATCACAGTTGCGAATTTCTACAGCCTCCGAACTATAACCCCAAATCACCTTATTTGCTGAACTTTCTAACTTTACCTTTCCGTTTTCAAGCAACAGGCTGGCACCATCCCGAACCAAAAGATACTCGTTTGAAAAAGTAAGCGTGTGACCGTTTAAACACAGTTCAACAGTTGCATTTTCTGCAACATCAAGATACCATGAGCCTGAGTAGTCCAAATCTTCTGACAGATAATATTTACCGGAATTTAACCTGTCGTAGTGTGTTGTCAGGTATTCGGAAGTTAATTCGATATACCCCTCATGACTGCCGTGGGTGCATACGCCCGTGTACTCTGCTTGGCTATCCATAGCCATTGCTGCCGTTGGAATTAAACCAACCACCATTACAAAAGCGAGAAGCATCGTAAGCAGTCGCTTTGCCTTTCCTTTTGTCTTCATAATAAAAGACCTCCTTCAAATTTTATCTAAAACTCGAAGAAGGTCAGTTTTTTATTTTCTTTATTCTCCGAGAATTAGCCTTTGTTGTCCTCTGAGGTGTTTAGGCATACAATAGTCCTTATAAAGTTTACCATACTGAAACGCAGATTTCAATATTTTCTTTGCAAATTCTGTGTTTACGGTATTGACTTTTTCGACGATTTGTGGTAATAGCACTTGGCAAACGAACATTCGTTCTGCATAATAATACCGTGACAGTTTAACCGTCACGGACAATTTAATATTGATGTAAGATTGAGATTTGCGGCAAAAGCCGCCCAATGCCTGCGGTATGCTAAGAGAAAATACCGTCACCGCCACTCTATGCTTTTTGGAACTGTCATCGAGTGAGTGGGTGCAAAACAGTCCCGTCTTTGAATTTCAAAACCGTTACATAGAACATCATTTTGAAGCGAGAGCAATGCTCCCGCCGATTCTTGATGTCTATGTAGCGGCTTTTTTGTTTTGCTTTTTCAAAAATGACTTTGCTGAAAAGCATAAAAAGTTCCCAATTAAATAGTGGACAGAAAAATAAATTGTCCAAGCTCCGAAAAAAGTCAGCAATTAACAATGGGGAAAAAAATTTTTGAAGAAATATTCAAAAAAGGTAATATTTTACCCCTTCTCGCTGGCTATTTATTGAGGGGGTATGAAAAGCCGCTTTACTTAACAACTGAATGACCGTCCGAATGGGATATGATTTTGCGATGATATGAGCAAGGTAACGCCGCTGAAAAAGCAGGGGCAGACATACAAAAACGACATTCGGGTAGAACGGCAAAAGCTGAGCCAAATTGACACAAAAGTGATGTCACGAAAGATTATTGAGCCAAAATGACATCGCAGTTCTCCTATGTGCAGAGGGCAAGGGTTGTTCCGCCATTGCAACTGCATTATGGAAGGACATGATTTTGACGCCCTCCGCTTACAAGCAGTCAAAAGGAATCGGCGTAGCAAGAGTATCCGAGGATTCCTGCTGCTGGGAGCCGTCTGCGGTCGGTGCAATTCTTGACAATTCCGCTTATGTAGGTGCAACCGAGGGGCTGAAATCCCTGCGGGTAAGCTTCAAAAGCAAAAAGCGAGTGCCGGCACCAAAGGAACACCGTGTTGTTGTAGAGGACACTCACGAGCCGATTATTGACCGTCTTGTATGGGAAAAGGTGCAGACACTCAGGCAAAACAAACGCCGCCCAACCAAAACGGGAGCAACCAGTATCTTTTCGGGACTGCTTTGCTGTGCGGACTGCGGCTCTAAAATGAATTTATGTGTATCCAACGGATATCATTTCTTCCGTTGCGGCGGATACAAACGCAACAGCCGCACCAAGGAGTGCACGATACACTATATCCGTGAATCGGTTTTGGAGCAGTTGGTATTAAAGCAGTTACAGCATTTTCTGTCCTATATGTGCCAGTTTGAAAGAGCGTTTGTCAAAAGGCTGATTGACAGCAGCATAGCCGACAAGGAATACGAACTGTATCAAAAACAAAAACAGCTTGAGAAATGCGAAAAACGAGCAAAAGAAATAGACCGTTACTTCCGTAAAACCTATGAGGACAATGTATGCGGCAAGATTACCGACGAACAGTATTTCAAGTTGACCGAAGGCTATGAAGCGGAACAGGCTGAAATAGCAAAGGAAACCGAAAGGCTGATCGCCGAGATAAACGAAACCGATACCGCCGTAGGCAATGTGGAAAAGCTGATTGCCGTTACCCGCAGTTACACCCGAATCGACAAGCTGACGCCCGAAATTCTCAATGCCTTTATTGACAGAATCGAGATACACGAAAAGGTCAAAACGGCAGGAAAATCCTTTCCTGCCGCCTTACATCAAAATTTTGTCCCTATCTGGTATAAATCATGAGCCGCAATAATATTTAATGTCGTTATTATTTCGCTATTTCATTTTTACACGATGCTTATTGTATCACATTTTTTTCTGAAATGTAAGCAAAATTTTACTCTGCATCAAAATCTGCTTCAAATACACCTTCCGGTGCTTTCATAGTCAGAATTCCAAGATTAAACTCTTCATCTTTCACCGTAATATGGTATTCAAAAACTACATCATCCTCAAATTTTGACAGCAGAAGATACTCTCCATTTTCTTTTCCTTCGATCTGGTCGCAAATATCATTATATACCTTTGCTCCTGAAATCTCTCTTGGATAGCCGGAAGCTTTTATTTTCTGCTCGATGATCTGATATAACTCGTCCATTTTTCATCCTCGTCTTTCTTCTTAAGGTCAGCCTGCTTCTTTCACTGCCTTTGATATATTATTTTTATGATGCCAGGGTCAAAAGGTCTAAGCCCACATGAGCTTGCTCATATCGGGGCGGATTGTGGGAGTGCGTAGCACGGAGCAATCCGTAGGCATCAAAGTCGGGGGCTTTTGACCCCGACATCTTTTTATTTTGCCCGGATCATCTGTACTACTGCCACTACAATCACGATCACCATCGCACCCAGCATGATATACATAGGCCAGACAGGGAATCTCGTTACCAGGCTGCTGACTCCTACATCGATAAATAATCCCGTAGTAAGAATCTTTATTGCTCCCAGCATTACCAGTGCTATTTTATACAGCCTTTCTTTATTCTCCTCTGTGACAGCTACCGGGAAGTTCCATATAGACGGAACTTTTTCAATCAGAGAGAGCAAAAGCAAAATGACTGCTGCCACAATCACCTCAATCCAAAGAATTCCTTTGCCACCATAACTATCTGCTATTCCTGCAGCGTTAAAATGAGTCGGAACTGTTCCGGGGATCCTGCTCCAGATACATACAAGAACAATAACATATGCAAGTAACATACATGAACTGACTAAATTTGAAATTCTGCGGATCATCTTCATAGAACTCCCTCCTTTTAGGGATACTATAGCACCAGTATTTTCTTTTTACAAGTATCCGCAAACAAGATTATATCCTGGTTGAATCCTGTGTTCCCCAAATCCCTCTTGCAACTACTGACACTGCACCAAATAATACACCCGCTACCGGCCACAGAATCCAGGTATAATCCCACCGCACACTCAGGAAACTCCATCCAAGATAGATTGCTGTAGCAATACACCAATAAGCAGTTGAATAGATTTCAAACTTTTTCTTTACAGCCTTTTCCTTTTGGGAATATTCTCCCTCCTGAAGCAACATATCGTAACTTCCATTGATCGTACTGACACGTACAATTAAAAATACCCCCACTGCAACAAGCAAAAGGAGAATTGACACATCACCTGTAATCATATACTCCGGTTGTTCCATCGCAATTCCGATCAAAAGAGGAATAACCGCCAGAATGCAGAAAACAACTCCCAGGATAATCCCTCTTGTATAAGTACCTTCATAATCCTGCTTCTTTTCTTTTACCAATCCTTTTACTCCATAAGCAGTTTCAATCAGTTCCTTTTTCAGATACTCATATGCTTTTCCGCGAATCCCATAAGAAATAAAAATAGCAACTGCAAGGGAAACCATCACCAGTACCACCGAAACTCCAATCCCCACCGCAGTATTTTCACTCAGATTTCCACCCGTTGCACTGGAAAGACCTGTCAGAAAAATGAGCAGTGACGGACTCATGATGCAAAGAGCAACTGCCCCTGCCAGTATGACTGCATTTTTTCTCTTCCATTCCAGAAAATGATTTGCCTCTTCCATAGATACATTCCTGTAGACTGTATCTTCTGTCCTATAGTCTGATATTTTCTCAACCTCTTCTTTTCCCATTTCATCCTTTAACAGATAATCTGTACTGACCTCAAAAATTTCTGCCATGCGGAGTAATTTCTGCAAATCCGGTACAGACGATGCACTCTCCCATTTAGAAACAGCCTGCCGTGATACAGACAGCTTTTCTGCCAGTTCTTCCTGTGACCATCCATTTTTCTTTCGCTCTTCTGCGATTTTTTTCCGATAAGATCATATCCATTTTCCTCCTCTTTTCAGGTTTTCATCTATATTTTATGATCTGATGCCAGGGTCAAAAGGTCTAAGTCCACATGAGCTTGCTCATAGGTGGGTGAAAGACCTTAGGATCCGCTCCGATATGAGCATAAAAGTGGGATGATAATCCCACGATATGCGAATATTGGGTAGGATTGTGGGAGTGCGTAGCACGGAGCAATCCGTAGGCATCAAAGTCGGGGGCTTTTGACCCCGACATCATGATCTTATTGTATCGGATTTTCCAGTTGCAGACTACCAAATCAGGCTGAAATTCTGTCAACCAGCAGTTGCAACTGCATAAATAATCCCTGAAGTGCTGCTATCAGTGCATCGAAAAGAATGTTTCCAATCGCAATATACCCACGGTTGACGGGTGCAACAATATTTTTATACAAACTCTTGACTTTTTTTATGAAAAGAAGGCAAACCAAATGAACAAAAAAAGCGAAAATTACTGGCTTTTAGACGCAGTCTGATGAATCCTCTAGTTCTTCCGGATTTCTTTTGCAGCCTCAACCATATTTCTAAGACTTGCATCCGTTTCCGGAACACCTCTTGTCTTTAATCCACAGTCCGGGTTTACCCATAATTTTTCACGACTGATCTTAGTAAGCATAACTTTCAGTGCCAACACAATTTCTTCAACTGATGGTACTCTAGGAGAATGAATATCATAAACTCCAGGACCAACTTCTGTCTCAAAATGATTTTCTCTCAGCGAATCCAGAATCTGCAGATCTGAACGAGATGCTTCAAATGTAATCACATCTGCATCCATATCATCAATGGCTGGGATAATATCTGTAAATTCACTGTAACACATATGCGTATGAATCTGTGTATCTGCTTTCACTCCACTATGTGTCAGACGGAAAGCCGGGATTGCAAAATCCAGATATTCTGTATACCAGTTTGATCTTCTGAGCGGCAGTTTTTCTCTCAAGGCAGCTTCGTCGATCTGTATCATCCGGATTCCATTTGCTTCAAGATCCAGTACTTCATCTCTGATTGCAAGTGCAATCTGCGAGATGGATTCCTTAATGGAAATGTCTTCTCTTGGGAATGACCAGTTCAATATCGTAACCGGGCCTGTCAGCATTCCTTTCATGATCTTATTCGTAAGTGACTGTGCATATACGGACCAATCTACCGTAATCGACTTTTCACGATATACATCGCCCCAGATGATCGGTGGTTTTACGCATCTGGTTCCGTAAGACTGTACCCAGGCTTTTTCTGTAAAAAGGAATCCTCCCAGTGCTTCGCCAAAATACTCCACCATATCATTTCTTTCATATTCTCCGTGTACCAGTACATCAAGTCCGATTTCTTCCTGCCATGCCACACATTCCGCGATCTTCTTCTTGTTGAAATCCACATATTCCTGTCTGGTAATCTCTCCCTTTCTAAAGGCAGACCGGTTTGCCTTTACATCTTTCGTCTGTGGGAAAGATCCAATCGTCGTTGTCGGGAGCTCCGGAAGTCCAAAAGCCTCTTTCTGCAGTTTCTGACGTTCACTTCTCTTTGGCTCTCTGATATAATCCGCTTCCGTTACATGTGATAGTCTGTTTTTCACTGCAACATTTTCACATTTTCTGTCTGCCGCAAAAAGATCATGGTTTTTCTTGTAAGCTTCTCTATCGAAATATTTCTTATCTTCCGCAAGATCACCCAGTTCCTTAAGTTCTGTCAATTTTTCCTCAGCAAAAGCAAAATAAGCTAGATATTCTTTGGAAAGCTTTGTCTCATGCTTTAATGTATATGGTACGTGAAGCAGTGAACAGGAAGTAGATAATACCGTCTGGATTTCTTTTTCCTGTAATTTTTCTAAGATCTTTAAAGTTTTTTCATAATGATTTTTCCAGATATTTTTTCCATTAACAAGTCCCGCAAAAAGTTTCTTTTCCTTTGGAAACCCATATGATTCAATTAATTGAAGTGTCTCTTTCCCTTCCAGAAAATCAAGACCGATTCCATCAAACGGCATCTCAATCAGATCCTGGTAAATATCTCTTACATCCCCGAAATATGTCTGTAAAAGTACCTTACAATCTTTTACTGCTGTCAGAATCGCATCATAAAGTCTGTGGAAAAGTTCGATGTCTTCTTTTTCCATATCCTGCACCAGTGCCGGTTCATCAAACTGGATCCATGCGATCTGCTCTTTTTCACACTTCTCGATCAGATCTTTATATGCATTTACAATCTCATCCACATAATCTGCTGCTGTCTTATTTCCTGTACATCTGCAAAGCTTTAATATGGTATATGCCCCGGTTACAACCGGTTTTGTCTCTATTCCAAGGCTCTTTGCTTCCGCATATTCTGACCATAATTTATCTCCCGAAATTTTGATCTCTGTATCATCTTCCAGTTCCGGAACAATGTAATGATAATTCGTATTGAACCATTTTTTCATGGCAAGTGCCTTTACATCCCCAAAAGTTCCCTGATACCCACGAGCCATTGCAAAATATGTATCCAGTTCTGACAGATTCAGTTCTTTATATCGTTTTGGAACAATGCCAAGCAGTGCCGCCGTATCCAATACCATATCATAAAATGAAAAATCATTACTTGAAATATAAGTAATCCCTGCATTCTTCTGTGTCAACCAGTGTGTCTTCCTCAGTTCCTGTGCTTTCTGCAATAATTCTCCGGCTTCTATTTCCTTCTTAAAGTACTTCTCAGAAGCAAATTTTAATTCTCTTAATGTACCGATTCTTGGAAAACCTATTACTGATGTCTGCATAAATCATTACCTCCAAATTTGTTATCTATTTTATGGAAGTCATTATAGTTCTGTCTGTGCAATTTGTATAATACATAAAAGAACATGTTAACTATAGTTTCAAGTTATAGCAAACGCCCTATCATATTCCCGCAAAGATATTCTTCAGTCTGGATACCTGATAAACCCATTTAAAACTTCTCGCTCAGTTTTTCGGAACAAAACAATTTGGACAAATTAAAAGCCTGCCTGAGATTTCACCTGTTCCGTTTCTCCTGCATACTTTAAATGAGAATCTAATCTTATCTGGGAGGACTTATGAAAAAGAAATTGATATCCATACTTCTCACTTCTGTCATGACTGTCGGGCTGTTGTCTGCCTGCGGTTCTGCTCACACTGATGACAACACTAAAAATTCTAAAACAAACACAACAGAAACTGTCTCTGACATATCCAGGACAGATTCCGGTTCTGCTCCCGTCTCTGTGACATTGAATGAAGTGGCTCATTCTATTTTCTACGCTCCGATGTACGCTGCGATTGAAAATGGGTACTTTGACGAGGAAGGAATTGATCTCACGCTCGTTACCGGTTTTGGGGCAGACAAAACTATGACTGCTGTTATTTCCGGTGAAGCAGATATTGGTTTCATGGGATCTGAATCTTCTATTTATACGTACAATGAAGGTGCCAATGATTATGTTATCAACTTTGCACAGCTAACCCAGCGTGCCGGAAACTTTCTTGTTGCAAGAGAAGAAATGAAGGACTTTAAATGGACTGATCTGAAAGGCAAGGATGTTCTTGGCGGTCGAAAAGGTGGTATGCCGGAAATGGTATTTGAGTATATCTTAAAACAGAATGGCATCGACCCACGGACGGATCTGAACATCAACCAGGGCATCGACTTTGGTTCAACTGCTGCTGCATTTTCAGAAGGCAGTGGAGACTTTACAGTAGAATTTGAGCCAAGTGCCACCGCCCTTGAAAGTGAGGGAAAAGGGCATGTCGTAGCATCACTCGGTACGGACAGTGGCTATGTACCGTACACTGCATACAGTGCCAAAAAGAGTTATCTTGACAAAAACCCTGATGTCATCCAGTCTTTTACCAATGCATTGCAGAAAGGTATGGATTTTGTTCAGAATCACACCCCTGAAGAAATCGCCGCTGTCATCGCTCCACAATTTCCTGAAACAGATCTAAATACGATCACAACCATTGTCACCCGCTATTATGATCAGAAGACCTGGAAAGAAGACCTGATTTTCGAAAAAGACAGCTTTGAACTTCTCCAGGATATTCTTGAAAGTGCCGGTGAACTGGATTCCCGCACTCCGTATGAATCTCTTGTCACTACAGAATTTGCAAAAGAAGCTTTAAAGAAATAAAAAAGTAATCAGTTTTTTCAAACCACTTCTTTATGCGTCAACTCTCTTGATATGATGTCGGGGTCAAAAGCCCCCGACTTTGATGCCTACGGATTGCTCCGTGCTACGCACTCCCACAATCCTACCCAATATTCGCATATCGTGGGATTATCATCCCACTTTTATGCTCATATCGGGGCGGGTCCTAAGGTCTTTCACCCACCTATGAGCAAGCTCATGTGGGCTTAGACCTTTTGATCCTGGCATCTTGATATGTTATAATGAAAAAGAAACGTTATGAAAGGAGATCCTGCCACTTATGATCGACAAAAAACTGATTCCCTACAGCGGATTAAAAAAAGAACCCTTTTCAGGGTCTCATCATGGAATGCGGTATTTCTTTCAGGGAGATGACGGAAAAAGCAGTACCACTTTCACTGTATATATTTATCCTGAACCATGGTGCTTTGAAGAGACTCCTGAAGAAGAAAAGGAGAAAAAATCTTTTCCTCTTTCCGATGAGGGCATGGACGATGCTATTGCATGGCTTTGGGATCGATTTGAGACCGAAAAATCCAAATGGCTTGACGTGGCTAAAAATACCATGCATATTGTAAATCATGCCTGAAGGCAAAAGCAGCTACAGTTTTTCCTGACTGAATGGTCTGGAAGACTGTAGCTGCTTTTTGCTGTATTTTATATTTTTATGATACCAGGGTCAAAAGGTCTGACACCACGTGTGCTCGCACACTAGTGGTAGAATGACCTTGTGACCCGCCCCAATATGAGCATAAAAGTGGGGCGTAAGCACCACGATATGCGAATGTTGGGTAGGATTGTGGGAGCACGTAGTGCGTAACAATCCGTAGGTATCATAGTCGGGGGGCTTTTGGCCCCGACATCTTTTACTTTAACAGTTCCATATTTATTTTTTCAGATATTTCGCTGTCTCTAAAATACGATTTGCATTTTCCACACGTTCTTTTGTAGGTGGATCAATCCCTGCAAGCGGATAATCGTATCCCAGTTCTTTCCACTTGTATTCTCCAAGCGTATGGTAAGGAAGGACTTCCACTTTCTCGACATTATCCAGCGTTTCAATAAAATCATGAAGTCTCTCAAGATATTCATCATAATCGCTTCTCTCCGGGACAAGTACGTGACGAATCCAGATCGGCTTTTTGATATCAGACAGATAACGTGCAAATTCCAAAATATTCTTATTGGAATGACCTGTCAGAATCTTATGCTGCTCGTCATCTATATGCTTGATATCCAGCATAAGCATATCTGTATATTTCATCAGTTCTTCCAGTTTACTGAAAAAAGGCTCTTCTCTTGTAAATACAGCTCCGCAGGTATCAATATTCGTATGAACCCCTTCTGCTTTTGCCTTTTTGAACAGATCGATCATAAAATCCATCTGCATCAGCGGTTCTCCTCCACTTACTGTGATCCCGCCTTCTTTTTTCCAGTAAGACCGGTAACGAAGTGCTGTTTTCAGCAGTTCATCTGTCGTCCTCTCTTCTCCGTCCTGCATCTTCCATGTATCCGGATTATGACAGAACTGGCAACGCATTGGACATCCATTTACAAAAATAATAAAACGTACTCCCGGTCCATCAACTGACCCAAAGCTCTCCGTTGAATGGATATAACCTTTCACTTCTGACATAACTTCACCTCCCGCAACTTTTCAATAAAGTTTCTCCAATATCATTTTCTGTATTCCGACTTGTTAAAAAGGACGCAGCTTATAAAATGGCTGCGTCCTGATCTAAGTCTGATTCTTCTTAGATGATACAGATTAGTTTTTCAATATCTGATCATACTATTCTTAACATCCTCGAATCTCATTTGTATCGCTGATTACATAGTCTCGTGGCATGTTCTTGCGATAACGTCGAGCTGCTGCTCACGAGTCAGGTCGATGAATTTAACAGCGTATCCTGATACACGGATCGTGAAGTTAGCATACTCAGGTTTCTCCGGATGCTCCATAGCATCTTTCAGTTTCTCAACACCGAATACATTTACGTTCAGGTGATGTGCTCCCTGATCGAAGTATCCATCCAGTACATGAGCAAGGTTCTCTTTACGCTCATCATCTGTATGTCCAAGAGCATTCGGGCTGATTGTCTGTGTATTAGAGATTCCGTCAAGTGCAAGCTCGTAAGGAAGCTTAGCAACAGAGTTAAGAGAAGCAAGAAGTCCGCTCTTCTCTGCACCGTAAGACGGGTTAGCTCCTGGTGACAGTGGTTCTCCACCCTTTCTTCCATCCGGAAGAGATCCTGTAGCCTTACCATATACAACGTTAGATGTAATTGTAAGGATAGATGTTGTCGGTACAGAATGTCTGTAAGTATGGCACTTATTCAGTTTGTGCATGAATTTCTTCAGCAGCCAGATTGCGATCTCATCTGCACGATCATCATCATTACCGTATCTTGGGAAGTCTCCCTCAATCTCGAAGTCTGTTGCAAGACCATCTTCGTCACGGACAACTTTAACCTTAGCGTATTTGATAGCGCTCAGGGAGTCAACTACATGTGAGAATCCAGCAATACCTGTTGCGAAAGAACGTTTAACGTCTGTGTCAATCAGGGACATCTGAGCTGCCTCATAGTAGTATTTATCATGCATGTAGTGGATCATGTTCAGTGTATCAACATACAGCTTGGACAGCCACTCCATCATCTGGTCATATTTCTCCATTACTTCATCGTAATCAAGGTACTCGGAAGTAATTGGCTGGTAAGCCGGTCCTACCTGTACTTTGTTCTTCTCATCGATACCACCGTTGATAGCGTAAAGAAGACACTTAGCAAGGTTTGCACGAGCTCCGAAGAACTGCATCTCTTTACCTGTCTCTGTAGCAGATACACAGCAGCATACCGAATAATCATCGCCCCATACCGGACGCATTACATCATCATTTTCATACTGTACGGAACTTGTCTCGATGGAAATGTGAGATGCATATTTCTTAAATGCCTCCGGCAAATGAGAAGAATACAATACAGTAAGGTTTGGCTCCGGAGATGGTCCCATGTTTTCCAATGTATGAAGGAAACGGAAACATGTCTTTGTTACCTGAGAACGTCCGTCCATACCAATACCGGCAACGTCTACGGTAGCCCATACAGGGTCTCCGGAGAACAGCTGGTTGTAAGACTCGATACGAGCAAATTTAACCATACGGAATTTCATTGTCATATGGTCAACCAGTTCCTGTGCCTCTACCTCTGTCAATGTTCCATTGGCAAGGTCTCTTTCAATATAAATATCAAGGAATGTGGAAACACGTCCAACACTCATTGCAGCACCATTCTGTGTCTTGATGGCAGCAAGATATCCGAAATACAGCCACTGGAATGCTTCTCTTGCATCTTTCGCAGGTTCGGAAATATCATAACCATAAGAAGCAGCCATTTCTTTCATGCCTTTCAGACATTTGATCTGCTCTGCGATCTCTTCACGGATACGATAATCTTTGCTGCGCATGCTGCGGCGTTCGCTTCCGGCAAAATCTTTCTCTTTCTCTTCGATCAGGGCATCGATACCATACAATGCCACACGACGGTAATCGCCGACGATACGTCCACGTCCGTAAGTATCCGGAAGTCCGGTCAAAATCTTATTGTGACGCATACGTTTCATCTCCGGTGTATACACTTCAAAGACAGCGTCACTGTGTGTTTTGTGATACTTTGTAAAAATTTCATGCAATTTCTCGCTTGGCTGATAGCCGTACATTGTGCAGGACTGCTCTGCCATACGGATACCACCATAAGGCATAAATGCACGTTTCAATGGCTTATCTGTCTGAAGACCAACTACTTTTTCCAAATTCTTTAAGTCTTCGCTGATATATCCAGGGCCATAGGAAGTCAAAGAGGAAACAACCTCTGTCTCCATGTCCAGAACGCCACCTTTTTTTCTCTCTTCTTTCTGAAGTTCCTGCAATTTGCCCCAAAGCTTATCCGTCGCTTCGGTTGGTCCTGCCAAAAAGGACTCATCTCCATCATAAGGTTTGTAGTTTTTTTGGATGAAGTCACGTACATCGATTCCTTCTTTCCAAAGTCTTCCAGAAAAACCTTCCCATTGTTTAAATTCTTTCATCATAGGCCTCCATAATATTTTCTTCTAAAAAACATGTTTCTGTTTCCCGTGACAGTATTATTTTATTATCCCCTGTCATCTGCTATCCAATCATAAATTTGATCTCTGCTTCACAGGCAACCTTGCCATCTACCGTCGCTACTGCTTTTCCAACACCCATCGGACCTTTGCATTTGATAATCTCAGTCTCTAAGCGAAGGCGGTCTCCCGGCACTACCTGTTTGCGGAATTTTGCTTTATCGATTCCACCGAAAAAGGCAAGTTTTCCTTTATTTTCAGGCAGACTGAGAACTGCTACTGCACCTACCTGTGCCAATGCTTCCACGATCAAAACCCCCGGCATCACCGGCTGCTGCGGAAAATGTCCCTGGAAAAACGGTTCATTAACGGTTACATTTTTGTATCCGACAGCTTTTACTCCCGGTTCCATCTCTTCAATGCAGTCAACGAGCAAAAAAGGATAGCGATGCGGTATAATCTCTTTAATACCATTTACATCTAGCAACATATTTTTGTCCTCCATATCTGTATAACATATTTTTTCATAACTTACAAGTGGGAATTCTATCCTAAAAGCGCGGGAACCTATCAACACCCTATCTTCCCGCGCTTTTTGAGATTATTATTCATTAAAACTTTTAAAGATTAAAGATGCATTATGTCCACCAAATCCAAGTGAATTACTGAGAACCGTATTCACTTCCATATCAATTCCATGATCTTTGACACAGTCAAGATCACATTCCGGATCCGGATCTGTCAATCCGGCATTGACATGTACATAATTGTCCATGATGGATTTGATACTTGCGATCGATTCTACACCACCGGCAGCACCAAGAAGATGTCCTACCATGGATTTTGTAGAACTTACTTTACAATGATAAGCCGCCTCTTCGCCCAGAGCCAGTTTGATCGCTCTTGTCTCAAACATATCATTCATATGTGTGCTGGTTCCATGTGCATTGATATAATCGATTTCTTCCGGTTTTACGCCGGCATCTTTCATCGCAAATTCGATAGCTTTTGCTGCACCGCTTCCATCTTCTGCCGGTGACGTGATATGATAAGCATCATTTGTCGCACCATATCCTACAATTTCTGCATAAATCTTGGCTCCACGTTTCTTTGCGTGCTCTAATTCTTCCATAACAAGAATACCGGCACCTTCACCCATAACAAAACCATTGCGGTTGATGTCAAATGGGATTGAAGCTTTCATCGGATCTGTGGACAATGACAATGCTGTCATGCTGGTGAATCCTGCCACGCCAAGTTCGGTAATCGCAGCTTCTGCACCACCGGCAACCATAACGTCCGCTTCGCCATACTGAATCGAACGGAATGCTTCCCCAATATTGTGATTTCCGGTTGCACATGCGGTTACGATATTGATATTTTTACCTTTTAATCCCAGCTGGATTGCTACATTTCCTGCTGCAATGTTGGAGATCAGCATAGGAATCATCAAAGGAGATACACGACTTGGTCCCTTGTCAAGCAGTTTCTTATACTCACGCTCCATACACTGAAGACTTCCGATACCACAGCCTACGCTGACACCGACCATAAACGGATCTTCTTTTTCGAGATCCAATTTGCTGTCTTCCAGTGCCTGTTTGGAAGCTGCCACAGCAAACTGTGCAAAACGTTCCATACGACGAGCTGACTTTGGATCCATATGTTCCTTCGGATCAAAATCCTTTACTTCTGCTGCCAGCTTTGCTTTATAATCCGTCGTATCGATCTGCGTGATCGGTCCGATTCCCACAACGCCTTTTTTAATGTTACTCCAAAATTCGTCCACGGTATTTCCAATCGGAGTGATAGCTCCCATTCCCGTGATGACTACTCTTCTACTCATGAAATAATCCTCCTAGAATAATTTTAGATCGCGATGCCGCCATCGACACAGATTACCTGGCCGGTGATGTATTTGGCTTTATCCGATGCCAAAAAGACAACGGTTTCTGCAATGTCCTCTACTTCTCCAAAACGTCCCAATGGAATCGTCGCTACAGCTGCCTCTTTCACGGAATCCGAAAGAACATCTGTCATTTCTGTCGCTACAAATCCCGGTGCTACTGCATTTACCGTAATGTTACGGGATGCTAATTCTTTGGCTGCTGCCTTGGTAAGCCCAATCACTCCGGCCTTGGAAGCAGAATAGTTTGCCTGCCCCATATTTCCGATCACTCCCGATACGGAAGCAATGTTGATAATACGTCCCTGTCTCTGTTTCATCATTGGACGGGTAACAAATTTTACCCCGTGGAATGTACCAGCGAGATTTGTCTGAATAACACTCTGGAACTCCTCTTCTGACATTTTCATCATCAAATTGTCTTTTGTGATTCCGGCATTGTTGACAAGGATATCGATCTTACCGTATTCTTTTACCACATTGGCAAAAAATTCCTTTGCCGCCTCAAAATCACTAATGTTGCACTGAATCGCTGCCGCTTTTCCGCCAGCTTCTTCAATCGTGCGGACTACTTCTTCTGCACGTTCTTTCGAGCCATTGTAATTTACAACAACCATCGCACCCTCTCTTGCCAATGCAAGAGCGATTCCTCGTCCAATTCCTCGTCCGGCTCCGGTCACTACGGCAATCTTATTTTCTAATAACATAAGGTTTCCTTTCTTAACTAAGTGCTGCTACAACTGCTTCTAATTCTTCCATTGTTCCGACGCTGTAAGTCGTCAATTCTTTTCCAATGGCTTTTCCAATTTTTTATTAAAACCGGCAAGTGTTCCGCCAGGTCCCAATTCAATAAATGTGTCGACGCCATCTTCTACCATGGTTTCCACGGACTGCTGCCAGCGGACAGAAGAAGATACCTGTTTTACAAGCAATGGCTTGATGTCTTCTTGTTTCGTTATGTAAGAAGCATTTACATTTGCCACATATGGAATCTGCGGCTCATTGATTTCAATCGTATCCAAAACTTTTTCGAGTTTCTCTCCTGCTCCTTTTAAAAGGTCAGAATGAAATGGGCCGCTTACATTAAGCATAACAGCACGTCTTGCGCCTGCCTCTTTACATTTTTCTGCGCCCTGCTCTACAGATTCTTTCTTTCCTGAGATAACGATCTGTCCCGGACAATTGTAATTTGCCACCTGAACCTGTGGAATATCCGCGATTGCTTTTTCAATCTCTGTACTCTCAAGTCCCATGATCGCAGCCATACCGCCTACGCCGGCAGGAACTTCTTCCTGCATATAAATACCTCGCTTACGGACAGCTTTTGCCGCGTCGATATAATTCATCGAATTTGCTGCTACCAGGGCACAATATTCGCCCAGACTGAGGCCTGCTGCTACGTCCGGTTTAATCCCACGGTCTTTCAACACTTCCATGATAGCCACGCTTGTTGTAAGAAGCGCAACCTGTGTATATTCTGTAATATTAATGTCGTCATTTTCCTCAAAGCACAATGCTTTCAGGTCCAGTTCAACAGCTTCACTTGCCTTATCAAAAATCTCTTTTGCAATCGGAGAAGTCTCATAAAACTCTTTTCCCATACCAACTTTCTGGGCACCTTGTCCCGGAAATACAAATGCAATCTTACCCATCTTTTCCTCCATTCCATGTAATGATAACAAAATAACGCAACTTAAACACCAGGAGCCTTTTCTTTCGCTGATGGTGTCAAAATAAGCCCATATTTTGAAATGGTGGCTGACAATTCTGTCCTCTGACAAAACTGGCAACCACACCATTCACATTTGTTAGTCACAGTATTTTGGATGTAATTATTCTACACCTTTTTCTTTCAAGAAGTTAATTACATCGCCTACAGTATTAATGCTTTCCAAATCATCTGTAGGAATCTCAACATCATACTCTTCTTCAAGAGCCATGATCAATTCATAAAGATCCAATGAATCTGCTCCCAAATCATCTTTGAAAGAAGATGCTTCTGTGATGCTGTCTGCATCAACGCTCAACTGATCTGCGATAAGTTCCTGCATTTTTTCTAACATGACTATTTCTCCTTTTTTCTCGCCCGCCTTATCTTTTTGCGGGGTAATATT
>OGPT01001044.1_pt1 | contig 27034 bp, 30 predicted proteins | sample 1552951 | NCBI WGS metagenome assembly OGPT01 (sample SAMEA2580224, study PRJEB22360) | human gut metagenome | biome: human gut; feature: human-associated habitat; material: faeces | place: Denmark | collected 2008/2010
TCGGTAAAGAACATCAAAATATCACATTCACCATTGAAACCGGTGAGTCAACAAAGAAAATTTTAGCTAACTTAAAAGAAAATAAGCTAATTAAAAACGACTTAACTGCCAGTATCTATGTTAAACTAAACAAAGTCACCAACCTTCAAGCTGGTACTTATACCTTAAATGACGATTTAAGTTTAAAAGAAATACTTACTAAGTTTCAAAAAGGTGATGTCTTAAAAGACGAAATTACTATGACTTTTGTTGAAGGCAAGAGATTAACATATTTTGCTGAGGTAATTGCTAGTAACACCGATTACACTAAAGAAGAAGTCTTAAAAGTAGCCAGTGATAAAACGTTCTTAGAAGATTTAATTAACCAGTATTGGTTTATAACTAATGATATCTTAAATAGCAAGATATACTATCCATTAGAAGGTTATTTATTTCCTGATACTTATAGTTTTAAAAAAGACGCTAGTATTGAAGATATCTTAACAACCTTAGTTGCTAGTCTTGGTAAGAAGTTAGAACCATATAAAACTGAAATTGTAGCTTCTAAATTCAGTGTTCATGAAATATTAACTCTGGCATCTATAGTCGAATTAGAGGGCGCTAACTCTAACGACCGTGCCGGAGTAGCCGGAGTATTTTATAATCGTATCAATGCTGGTTGGACTTTAGGTAGTGATGTTACAACATACTATGCCGAACAAAAAGGTTTTGATGAAGAACTAACCATGAATGCCTACAACTCATGTAACGCCTACAACACCAGAGGCACATGTTTCACCGGTCTTCCAGTCGGTCCAATCTGTTCCAGTGGCCTAGAAAGCCTAAAAGCAACCATTGAACCAGAAAGTGGAAACTACTACTATTTTGTAGCTGATAAAAATAAAAAAACATACTTTATGAGCACCAGCGCTGAGTTCCAACAAAAGATAAATGAATTAAAAAGGGATAATTTGTGGTATACTTATTGATAGGTGGTTTTAGAAATGAAAGAAAATATATTAGAAATTGAAAAATATGCTAAAGAAAACAACGTTCCCATAATTGAAAAAGACTCTATATGTTACATCATGCAATACATTAAAGAACATAACGTTAAGAGTATTTTAGAAATCGGCAGTGCAATTGGTTATTCATCAATTCTTATGGCCTCAAGTAATCCTGATACTGTAGTTACTACAATTGAACGTGATGAACAACGTTATATGGAATGTTTAAAAAACATAAAAAAATGTGGTTTAGATAAAAAGATTAATGTCGTTTATCAAGATGCCTTAGAACTAAATCTAACTGGTGTTTCTTATGACTTAATCTTCATTGACGCCGCTAAAGGCCAATATACTAAATTTTTCGAAAAATATAAATACTTCTTAAATAAAGGCGGCGTTATAATTACTGATAACCTAAAATTTCATGGTTATGTTGGTAAAAGTGAGACTATTGAAAGTAAGAATTTAAGACAATTAGTAAGTAAAATAGAAAGTTACATTGATTTCTTAAAGAACAATGACGAATTTGAAACGGAATTTTTAAATATCGGCGATGGAATCAGTGTCAGTAAAAGAAAAAATGAAAAATAATTATTTAATTAGTATTAACAATTTAACTGATATAGATAAATATAAGAAAGTGGGAGGCTCAGCTTTCCTTTTTGCATTAGATTCTTACACTATTGGTTATAATACTTTTACTGTCGAAGAAATAAATAGTATCCAAAATGAAACTAAATATGTCTTAATAAATAGATTACTAAGTAGTAATGATATTATAAATATTGAAACTATCCTTCCTAAAATAGAATGTAATGGGTTTGTTATCGAAGATATTGGCTTAATAAACATTCTTAAACCTTTGAATAAAAAAATAATTCTTTTTATGAATCATTTTAACTGTAATTATGTATCTATAAATGAATGGTTAGAATATGTAGACTCCGTAGTAATAAGTAATGAACTAACCGAAGATGAAATAGAAACAATTGTAAAAAATGCTAAAAAACCAGTCGTAGTCCAAGTATTTGGTCACAACCAAATGATGTACTCCCGAAGACTTTTACTAACTAACTATTATCAAAAGTTTAATTTACCATACCAAAATAATAAAATCATTAAAGATAAACTTGGCAATATGGAAATATTAATGTGTGAAAATAAATATGGTACAGTTGGATATACACCTAAAATATTTGATGGAAGAAGACTGCTTAAATTAGATAATGTACTATATTTTTACTTAAATACTAGTTTTATCGAACTAGATACAGTCTTAAATTTTCTAAATAACAAAGAAATACCTAACAGTGATTCTGGTTTCTTAGATAAACCAACCATATTTAAAATAAGTGACATGAAGTAGGTGATGATATGATAGAACTATTAAGCCCAGCGGGCGATTTAGAACGTTTAAAAATTGCTCTTTTATATGGCGCAGACGCCGTCTATATTGGGGGTCGTGACTATAGTTTACGTGCTAATGCTAAAAACTTTAGCTTAGATGATATGGCTGAAGCTGTTTCATATGCTCATAGTATGCAAAAAAAAGTCTATGTAACCGTAAATATTGTTCCTCATAATAAAGACTTAGAAGGGTTAGAAGACTACTTAAAAAAACTAGATAATATCGGTGTTGATGCCATTATCGTAAGTGATATCAGCATTATGCTACTTCATAAACGTCTAGGTCTTAAAATGGAACTTCATATATCTACCCAGGCTAGTATCTATAACTATGAAACCGTCAAATTTTATCAAAGTTTAGGAGCCAAAAGAGTAGTTCTTGCAAGAGAAGCTAATAAAGAAAATATCAAAATGATTAAAGATAAAACTGGTGTTGATATCGAATGCTTTATCCATGGCGCTATGTGTACATCCTTTAGTGGCCGTTGCGTCATGTCAAATTATGCCACATTAAGAGATTCTAACCGTGGTGGCTGTTGCCAAGTATGTCGTTTTATCTTCGATATTGGAGAGGCCGAAGCATATTCCATGACTCCAAAAGACTTAAACATGGTTCCCTATATTGAAGAAATGATTAAAGTAGGAGTTAACTCTTTTAAAGTAGAAGGACGTATGCGAAGTATTTATTACATTGCTACCGTAATATCTGTATACAGAAATTTAATTGATAAAATTAGAACAAATTCTAATACCCAAGCATATACTAAATACTGTCTAGATATATTAAATAGATGTGCTAATAGGGATTCTACACCCCAATTTTTTGATAAATTACCAGGTGTTAATGAACAATACTATCTTGGTCGTGATGAGGTTAGCAATCAAGACTTTTTAGGTATAGTCTTAGATTATAATGAAAATACTAAAGAAGTAACCCTAGAACAAAGAAACTACTTTAAATCAGGAGATGTCGCTGAATTCTTTGGACCAAATAAAGAAGCCATAACAATTACCATCCCTGAAATTAAAAATAGTGAAGGTGCTGTTTTAGACGCCGCTCGTCACCCACGAGAAATAATCAAATTTAAAACTGCTATTAAGCTCGAAAAAATGGATATGTTACGAGTAAAAGTGTTTGACATATCTAATTATTTGTAGTATTCTTATGTAGATAATTTTGTAAGGAGAAATTAAGATTAAAATGAAAAAAGAACAAGTAATATATTTAACTCCCCAAGGTTTCTTAGATTTAGAAGCTGAGTTAAATGATTTGAAATTAAATAAAAGACCTGCTGTTATTCAAGCATTACAAGAAGCAAGAGCCTTAGGCGACTTAAGTGAAAATGCTGAATACGACAGTGCTAGAAATGAACAAGCCCAAGTAGAGGGTAGAATAAAAGAACTTGAATTCAAGTTAGAACATTGTCAAGTAATGGATGGTGGCAATAAAGATATCGTATCTGTTGGATCTACTGTTACAATTGACTATGTTGATGATGACGATACCGAAGTATTCTCTATCGTTGGTTCAATGGAAGCTGACCCTTTTGAAAATAAAATTTCTAATGAGTCGCCAATAGGAAAAGCTATTCTAGGTAAAAAAGTTGGCGATATCTGTGATGTACCATCTCCAAATGGATCATATCAAGTAAAAGTTGTAAAAATTGCTTAAAAAGATTTGCAATAAATATAAAACTTAGTTAAAATAAGAACAAAGAAAGAGGAAGATTATGGAAAACGTAAAAACAATTGAAAAAGAATATAAAGGTAGCGTTTGGGAATCTGCTTTAGATAAAGCTTTCCAAAAAGCTAAAAAAGATGTTAAAATAGACGGCTTTAGAGCTGGTGCTGTACCAAAAGAAATATTTATTAAAAAATATGGTATTGAAAGTCTATATAACGACGCTGTAGATATTATCTTACAAGAAAACTATAACACAGTTATGGAAGAATCTAAGTTAGAACCAGTATGTCAACCAAAAGTAGACATTAAAGATATTAATAAAGATAGTCTAACATTAGAATTTACTATTATTGTAAAACCAAAAGTTACTCTAGGAGCTTATACTGATTTAAAAGTTAAAAAAGATAAAGTTAAAGTAACAGAAGAAGAAATCTCTGAAGAAATTAAAAAATTAACTTCTAGATTTGCTGAAATCGTAGTTAAAGAATCTGGCGAAGTAGTAGAAGGTAACACTGTTGTTATTGACTATAAAGGTACAATGGATGGTAAAGAATTCGATGGTGGTTCTGCTGAAAACTATCCACTAGAAATTGGCTCTCATACTTTTATTCCTGGCTTTGAAGAAGGAATTGTTGGTATGAAAAAAGGTGAAGAAAAAGTTCTAAAACTTAAATTCCCAGAAAACTATACTGAAGAGTTAAAAGGTAAAGATGTTTCGTTTGCTGTTAAAGTAAATGAAATCAAAGAAAGAGTATTACCTGAATTAAATAAAGACTTCTATGAAGACTTAGGATACAAAGATATCAATACTGAAGAAGAATTCAATGCTAAAATTAAAGAAGAATTAGAAAAAAGAAAATCTAATGAAATTGAAAATAAATACACTGAAGATTGCTTAAATAAAGCTGTTGATGGTATGAAAGTAGAAATTAACCCTGAAATTATAGATGATGAAGTACATAGAATGTTACATCAAATGGATGAATCATTAAGACAACAAGGCTTAACTTTAGACCAATACATGCAATTCACTAAGATTACTCATGAAGACTTACATAAACAAGCTGAACCAGAAGCTTTAAAAAGAATTAAAGAAAGATTCTTACTAGAAACAGTTGCTGAAAAAGAAAATATCAAACCAACTAAAGAAGAAATCGCTGCTCGTATTGACGAATTAACTAAAATTTATGGTGTTTCTAAAGAAGAATTACTAGAAGGCTTCGGTGGTGAAGATATGATTTCTTACGATGTTAAAATGCGTAAAGCCTTAGAAATCGTTACTAAATAAAAATGTTAAGAAAAAATCTTAACATTTTTTTAATATATCCATAACGTGAGAAGAAAACCCTAGTATCTCCGGACGTTCACATATCGACAAATGATATTTTAAGTATAAATTAAATTCTTCTTCATCTAAATCATTAATACTCTTTCTAATATAATCAGTAAGGCCATCTTGGGCTATGATCTTAACTCGTTTTAAAGAAAGAATATCTTTATATCTATTAATATCTTCTAGTCTTACCATACTATAAAGGTCGTCACTCTTTGGTGTTACATGAAAACTACTATCAATCAAATTATTCTTGATACTATCCTTAATTGTCCTTTCCATAAACCCATGTTTAATAATCGCATACTCATTCATATAATAGCTGATAAATATCAACCCACCAGGTTTTAAAACTCTTTTGGCTTCACTCAAAGCCTTAATCTTATCACTATCACTAATCGAATGATACATCGGCCCAAAAAGAATAACTATATCAAAAGAATTATCCTTAAATCTTGATAAATCTAACGCCGTACCTTGAAAAGATGGAAACTCACTACATTTTTTTCTTAACGTCATTAAATTATGTTTAACCAGTTCCAGTGCCGTAACGTCATATCCCAACTTATGAAGACTTATCGCATAACGTCCCGTTCCAGCGCCAACATCTAAAATCTTTGGATCCTTAAAATCTTTAAGATACGCCAAAATATACTTCATAGCGGTTTCATATTCCACAATTCCATGACGTCTTAACAACCTCTTATCCTCATTAAACTTATTATAATAATTAATTATATTTTCTTCATTCATAATATCCCTCACATAATATCATATATAATTTCTCTTGATATTTCAAATCATTTTTCATACAAGTGTCATACTAAAATAATATATTCATATATTTAACTAGAGAGGAATGATTATATGAGGATGATTGTGCCTTATGAAAAAGAAATAACATTTAATACTAAAATTGCCCAGATTAGTTCGATATCTTTAGAATACGAAGCTAACGTATTAGGAAGTGATTTAAGTGGAGACTTTATTGTTTCTGGTGAATATAAAATACATGAAGTAAGCGTTAATAAAGAACCTTTTAAATATCGCCTACCATTTAGTATCTCCCTAGACGACGACCTAATTAGAGACAGTCTAAAATACGATATTTATAATTTTACTTATGAGGTTAAAGATGAAGATACCTTAAAAGTAAATATTGAATTTTTATTAGAAGGGGAGGTTGTTGAAAAAATGCCACAACCTGAAGTGAAAGTTGAAGAAACTAAACCAGAACCAGAAAAAGAAGAGAAAGAAACTCCAGAAGAAAGAGACATTAACGTTACCAATAACGAACTTGATGCCTTGCTAAACCAAATCGATATTAAAGAAAAAGAGGCCGACAAAAAAGTTGAAATCACTAACAACATCGATATCAAAGATAATAAAGTCGATACTAAAGTTGATAATAGCAAAAACGAAGAAATGATTTTAAATAATGCCTTAAATGCTTCCAATACTTATGTTACTTACCATATCCATGTTGTAGGCGAAAACGACACTATAGATTCTATTACTAATAACTATAAGATATCCAAAGATATTCTAAGTGAATACAATGATTTAAGTAACCTAAACATAGGCGATAAAATCTTAATACCCGAACTTCAAGATGAATAGAAGTATTGACGTATTAAAAGAAATCTATAAACCATATCGTTACACCATTAAAGGAAGCTCTACCATAATTGAAAGTACCTCCGGTAACTTTGTTATAAAACCCAAAACCAAAGATTTAAAAGAACTCTTTGACTATCTTAATTCCCGTAGTTTTCATAATTTTCCTAAGTTAGTAGATAGCTCTAGAAGTGATACCTATGTCTTCGAATACCTAAACGATATCTCCATGCCCCAAGAACAACGTATTCAAGACCTAATCACCTTAGTTGCAAAACTTCATAACAAAACCTCTTTTTATAAAGAAGTAAGTGAAGACAAATATAAAAGTATTTACGAAGATATAAAAAATAACATTCTCTATTTAAAAGAATATTATAATAATTTATTTGATATTAGTTATAACGATATCTACTTAAGTCCTTCCAAGTACTTATTCATGCGTAACTATACCAAGATAAAAGACTGTCTTCTATTTTGTGAAGCCGAATTAGATAAATGGTACGATTTAGTTAAAGATATTCGTAAACAACGCGTCAGTGTCGTTCATAACAACTTAGCCCTTAGGCATTTCTTACGTAATGAAGAGTCTTATCTTATTAGTTGGGATAAGGCTTTAATTGATACTCCCATATTAGATATCGTTAATCTTTATAAGAATGAATATTATCATACCACCTTTGAACCCATACTCTCTAAGTACTTTGAACTAGTATCTCTTCATGAAGATGAAAAAACTTTATTATTTATTATGTTATCCCTGCCTTGGCAAGTAAAAGAAACCTCAAGTGAATTTGATAACTGCAAAAACTATAACGAACTTTTAGACTACATATATAAAACTGAAAAACTAATACGGCCATATTATTCTAAAAAGTAAGAAAAATAATAGACAAACTTCAATAAGTAGTAAAAAGATATTCCATCTAAAAGGTAAAATCAACGTAATTAAAGTTTGATAAAAAATTAAAATTGATAACCCTAAAATTGCTAATACCGTAAAGAAGCCTGGGATACGTGGACCTTTATTGCACATAACATCACCTAGTGTATTATATGCACCAATTTGCCATTTGCACTATCCTCTAATTTATTATATAATGTTTTTAGAATAGAAGAGTGCCTTATGGAAATTAAAAATGTTATTAAACGTGAACTATCTCTAACTATAATTGAAACCATTATTGTCTTAATAATTATTATTTTTATTGCCCTTGAACTAGGTAAATACTTCTTAAGAAATAATCTAACTAAGACTATAAAAGTAGATAACTTAATTGTTGAGTTAAACCCCATTATAGATACTAAACTAAGTAGCTTAACTGACTATGAAGGCCTAAACCTTAAAGGTAATAACGTTACTATAACTAATAATAATGATACAACTAAGTACCAACTACTAATCTGTGGTAATAAAGATAATGATAATACCATAAGAGTAGGGCTAAATAACTACTTAATTAGAAACCTAAACAACTTTCCCTACGATAACAACTGCTATACTCTAGATACTAGCGAAATAAAAAGTCACTCCACAACTATCTACCAAATCAAACTTTGGCTTAATAAATCAAGTAATACTACTAAAAAAGTAAAATACACCTTCCAAGTTAAAAAATTAAATTAAGTACTAGATAAAGAATAATACTACAAACAATATGATAAAACCTCGATATTAGAAAATTACTAAACATAATCTTAGAACCTTCTAAGATTTCTTTTATTTGGGTTAGAATACATAATCCCCCAAAGTTAATATATATCAAACTTAAAACGATGCTTACCTTACTTTGACCCAAAGTCTTTAAATAATTAAGTCCCCCAGTAACCTCTAATAAACCCCTAAAAGTCTCTAAGTACTTAGGAACTAATATACTTATCATATTAAATACAATCATCGTTATAAATATCATAATTAATACTGATGTACTAGCGTTAATACTCCTCGTAAATACCTTACTAAATCTTTCTTCTGGTATTTTTACTATCTTAATATGATTTTTCTTTCTTAATAAAAAATAGAGAATAAGATTACTTAGATATGATGATATAATAACTAATATAGTAGTCTTTCTTGTAAGAAAACTACCCAACATACTACTTAAAAATAAAGGATTTAAAAAGAAAGAACACATAATATAAACATTCGCACTTTCTATATCAATGATCTTTTTAACTAACATATCCTTAGTAATAATCGCACTACTAGGGCTTCCACAAAGTAAGGAAGATATAAATATATAACTATAAGGACAGTGAGTAACCAAACTTAAATAATAGGGTAAATTATAATTAATCAAGAGCTTTGAAATAATAAACATTGGCAATATATTAGGTAAAACGTTATTTAAAAATAAGTAACTTGTATTACTAACCGTAACTCTTAAAACCTCCATGTTTGTAAATAAAAAGTAAACCATCATAAACATTATAATATAGATAATAATATTTCTTTTCATAATTCTCCTTATCTTTGCTATAATTAAATAGGTGATTAGATTGGCTAATAAAATATATGAAAATATTAAACAAACTATCAAAGATAATTTTAAATTAATTATAAGTGTTATCTTTATAATCTTTATCTTTAACTTTGAACTACCTTACGCCATTGAAAAACCCGGTGGTTATATTTCTTTAAACGATAGAATTAGTGTTACAAATGGTTATGAAACATCAGGTGATATTGGTATGGCTTATGTAACCATGGTTAAAGGTAGTATTCCTTTTCTTTTATATAGTAAATTAAATAGTAATTGGGATATTGTAAAGAAAAGTGATATTACATATGATAATGAGACTATGAAAGAAATGAACGAACGTGAACGTCTTTCAATGAAAGAAGCTTTAAGTAATGCGACAATTAATGCTTATAAAATGGCTAATAAATCTTATAAAGTAACAAATACTAATGTCTATATTACTTATCTAAACTCTAGTGATACCAACCTTAAAATGTTAGATCAAATTTTAGCTATAAATGATATTTCTATAACTAAGTTAGAAGATATTAAAACAATAGTTGAATCTAGTAGTTTAGGTGATTATCTAAACGTTAAAATAAAAAGAGATAATAAAGAAATGACTGTTAAAACTAAAGTCTTTGATCTTGAAGGTCAAAAGAAAATTGGTGTCGGTGTTACCTTAGACAAAAAAATTACCACTGATCCTGAAGTAAAAATAAAAGTTAAAAGTAATGAATCAGGACCCAGTGGGGGTTTAATGATGAGTCTTGCTATTTATAATAATCTTACCCCAGAAGATATTACGAAAGGTTTAAAAATAATTGGTACTGGTACTATTGATGAGGATGGTAACGTTGGCGAAATTGGGGGTATTAAATATAAACTAGCTGGAGCCGTCAAGAAAAAAGCTAAAGTATTTTTGTGCCCTAAAGAAAACCTAGATGAAGCCCTAAAACTTGCCCAATCTAATAAATATAATATTAAAATAATTGGTGTTGCTACATTTAAAGAAGCATTGGAGGAATTAAATAAACTATGAATTATTACAGTAAAGATGTTTATAACGACTTAAAAAATATTAATAAATGTTCATTTTTTAACGAATGGTATAGTATCGTTGAACCAATTCTTTTAAGTGATGAATTTCAACGTCGTAAACTATTTCGTCATCATGATGACTCTGTTTGGGATCACTCAATTGATGTTTCTTTCAAATCATTCTTAGTTGCTAAATTCTATAAGTTAGATGTCTATACTGCCACCATTGCTGGATTACTTCATGATTTTTATCCCTATGCCTGGCAATATAATAAAGACCTCGAAACCCTAGATAAGAAATATCTAAAAAGATACCATCAAAAACATAAAAGTATTAAAGAACTTCATGGCTTTGTTCATGCTAAAGAAGCTAGTATCAATGCCGCTAAATATTTTCCTGACCTTGTAAATCCTAAAATACTAAGTTGTATCGAAACTCATATGTTTCCCTTAAACGTAAAACCTCCCATATACCTAGAAGGATGGGTTATAACTGGTGTTGATAAGAAAATAAGTGTTAGAATACTTAAAAACGTTCCTGAATTACCAAGCTATGTTGGATTAAAGAAAAAAGTTAAAACTCCTAATACTATTTTACAAAAATAGACATAAATTTATCGACTAAATCTTGAAACTATGCTATATTTAAAGTGGTGAAGTTAGTATGCAAAAGATAAGAAAACTATTAAACAACGAATATTTTAATTACATATTATGGTTGCTGTTGGTTTTTTTATCTTTTTTTACGATTGATTATATTACTCGCTATGCTTGCATGCTCCATATCGATTTCTTAAATGTTAAAAACATCTATGCCACGTACTTTAGCATCTTCTGGATAATTATCCTAAGTCTTATTTTAGTCTTTTTACCAAAAAAAGTAGGGAAGAGAGTATATGTTATTTTAATATCAATATTTAGTATTTATGCTTTTGCTCTTCTTACCCATCTAAGTATTTTAGGACGTACTTTTAATATCTATGATCTATTCTCAGCTGGTGAGGGCTTAACTTACTTTAGTGATATTCTAAATCATTTAAACCCTTATGCCTTTCTTATTATCTTTTTAAGCATTATTTTATGTTGGATAACTTTAAAATTATGGCCCAAAACTAGGTTAGAAAACCGTGCCCTAGCATCTTTAGCTATTATTTTCCTATGTCTAGGGTTTACTTGTAAAACCAATGCGTTATATTACTTAAACGATACGGCCACTACGGAAGAGTGGAATAGCTATGAAGAACCTAAATTTATTTATGAAAGATTTTCTAATCCCACTAGTAGTCTAGAGGTGTCTGGTCTTTATGAATTTATCTATCGGGATTTAACTTTGTATTTTAAAAAAGATAAAGAAATATCTTTAGATGAAATAAATGAAATAACTACGTACTTAGAAAATCGTAAACTAACTAAAGAAAACAATCATACTGGAATATTTAAAGGCAAGAATGTTATCATGATTATGATGGAAAGCGTTGATAATACCTACTTAAATAAAGATGTCATGCCAACCCTTAATAGCCTTAAAAGCAAATCTCTATATTTTAAAAATCGTTATAGTCCAATTTACGGTATAGGCGCTACCTTCAATAGTGAATTTACATCTTTAACGGGAACTTATTCTAGTACCGAGGGTATGGCTGCATACTTTTATACCAACAACAACTACCAATATAGCCTTCCTAATCTTTTTAAAGAAAACGGTTACAAAGTTAACTCTTTCCATATGAATGACGGAAAGTTCTATGATCGCAGCCTCATGCATAAACAATTTGGTTTTGAAAAATATAATTCTTTTAAGGATTATACCGGAAAATACATAAGAACTGATAGTGAAATCTTAGATTATGATAATATCTATCAAGCCATTGCACCTGATGAACCATTCTTTTCTTTCCTAGTTACATATTCTGCGCACTTACCATACACCAGTGAAAATGAAGTTTGTCGAAACAAAATGCAAGATAAATTCTATAACAAAGATGATTATGAAACTAGTTGTTTTAAAAGTACTTTATATGATACTGATACCTTTATTAATAAATTAATTACTAAGTTAAAGAGCGATAATAAACTAGATGATACGGTTATTATTTTATATGGTGATCATCTTGCTTATTCTTACTCTAAACGCATTCAAATGGGTGGAAACGAGAACTATAATTTAAATAAGGGAGTTTACATGATTTATAATAGTAAAACTGCTCCTGAAGAAATAGATACCTTAAATACTACTATTGACATGGTTCCAACCATTCTTAATTTATTTGATTTAAAAGGATATGACCCTAATAATTATCTAGGTATCGATACTTTTAATAAAAAAGCTAACCATATCGTATACTTTAGTGATTACAATTGGTATGATGGTAAAACCTACAGTGGCAATTTATCTAAAAAAGACTATCTAAATAATAAAAAATATGTTGATAACATGAATGACTATGTTGCTAATCTAATTGATTATGACAATAAAATAGTTATGCATGATTATTATAAATATAAAGAGTAATGTAATAAGGAGGAACTAATGAATAATTACAAAGATGCTCAAAATGAATTAAAAAATAATACGAAAGAGTTAGAAAGGGTAAACCAAGTCTTAGCAGAAATGCTAAAAAATCCTGAGATTAAAAAATTCTATAAAACCTTAGAATATCAAGATGCTTTAGCTAAGAGAAATACTACTTTAGAACAAAACATGATTAAATTAAAAATAAGTGAGTGTAATCATATTCTTGCTCGTACAGTAAAGAAAACTACTACTGGTACTAGTGAAATAATATGTTTATGTTGTGGTCTAACAAATGCTTATGAAAATTATAGTCATTCTTCTAACGATAAGATTAATTTAATGAATATGCTTTATAATAATGCTTGCCTTACGGGTTCATTAAATGGTAAATTTGTTTGTGATGAAATTATTGATTATTATGAATTATTAAATGTCTATCAAGAAGCTGTAAAACTATTTGGTGATGATAACGACTTAGTTAGAAGTTATATGAAAGAACATTTCAAAGATAAGAAATGTACTCTAAAAAAACGACCAATCACATTACCAGATGGCTATCAACATTTAAAAGATTAAATAAGCCTCAGTTTACACTGAGGTTTTAGAAAGAAGTATTCTTATGAGTTACAAAATACCAATTACAAGTGCTTTTCTAGTATTTCCCTTCATTGCTTTCTTATTTACTATTCCTTACATGTTATTTCAATACCATAAGTATGGCTCTATAAATAAATTTAGAACCATAATTATTTATTCATTTATTTTGTATTTAATAACTATTTACTTTTTAGTTATTTTACCTCTTCCAAGTATTGATTATGTTAAAGACTTAACTACACCAAAGTATAACTTAGTACCTTTTAAAGCACTATTTGACTTTATAAAAGAAACACCACTAGTAATAACTAACCCTAGTACCTATATATTAGCCTTAAAAGATGCTAGCTTTTATACCATAGCGTTCAATATAATCATGACAATTCCTTTCGGCATTTATCTAAGATACTACTTCAAATGTAGTTTTAAGAAAGTTGTTCATATTTTTAGTATATTCCTTTATATTATCTTTGTTTTTTGAAGTAACCCAACTTACGGGATTATACTTTATCTATCCAAGAGCATATCGTCTTTTTGATATCGATGATCTAATTACTAATACTCTAGGTGGCATACTAGGATACTTTATCGCTAATAAGTTAAAGTTTTTACCAACTAGAGAAGAAATTGATACTAAAGCCTTAGAAGATGGTAAAACTGTTTCTGGACTTCGTCGTATCACTTTATTTTTCCTGGATTTATTTATAGTTAATTTAGGAGAAAGTTTAATAAAAATATGGATTAATAATGATTACATCAAATATCTTATATATTTTATATACTTTGTCATTATGCCTAGTTTTATGAATAACCAAACTCTAGGTGGCAAGTTCTTAAATGTTAAATTTGAGTTTAAAATAAACAATTTCTTTGGTCTTCTTTTAAAAGAAATTACTATCATACTATATTATCAATTTATCCCTAGTATTCTAGCTAGTGGCATATTTTATCTAAGTGAAACCAGTCTAAATCATGTCTATCTAGGTCTAATTATTATTGTATACTTCCTTATTTTATTCTTTATCTATATTATTACATTTATAAAAATTTGGAAAAATGGTCATATTTTTTATGATAAAGTATCTAGAGTAAAGTATATAAGTACTATTTTAGAAGGAAAAAATGGTAATAATTCCATTGCAAAGTCTTAACTCAATATATAGACATAACTATGGCGATATGATATTATAAAACTGGTGAGAATATGAATAAAATATGTGTTTATACCTGTATTACAGGAAACTATGATAATTTAATAGAAATTAATAACATCGAAGATGGCATAGATTATATTTGCTATACAAATAATAAAGAAATAAAATCTAAAACTTGGAAAGTTGAATACATTCAAGATGATAACTTAACTAATGTTCAATTAGCTAGAAAAATAAAAATACTTGGCACTCCAAAATTAACTAAATATGATGTTGTTGTATGGATAGATGGTCGTATTTATTTTGAGAAAAGCATCAAAGATTTTATTAAGAAATATGTCGATTTAAAAAATTATGATTTAGTAGGGTTTAAACATTTTTGCCGAAACTCAATAAATAATGAAATGATAGCAAACTATGAAATAGAAAAAATCGACATTGCTGGTCTTAATAAACTAGATAAATTTTACAAAAAAGAAAAATTTCCTGATAATTGTGGGCTAATTGAAACAACGTTACTATTTAGAAATTTTAACAATATTAAATTAAATCAAGCAATGCAAGATTGGTTTAATATGATTTTAGAATATTCTTATCGTGATCAGTTGTCATTTAATTATGTTGAATGGAAAAATAAGTTAAAAGTAAAATACTTAGACATAAACATTTGGGATAATGAATATTTTAAATTTAATCCTCATAATAGTGAGCCTATTAAAGTAAGTTATATCCCTGGATATTCTCAAACTTATGATATTTCAAATATTCGCATCCACGATATCTTATCTAATGGTAGCATGGAACTTACATACACTTTTAATTCTAACGCGGATACCTTAAGATTGCTATTTAACACTAGCAAAAAAATGGTCTTAGTCAATTTAGAAATTTATGTAAATAAAAATAAAATCAATAGTTTTATCATAGAAAATAGCAAGAAAATCAACAATAAAATATATTTTATTAATCTTCCCATAATTAATATAAATTACAGTTTTAAAAAAGAAGATAAAGTTTTAATTAAATGCTATATTGAGGGTTTAAATAAATATGATGCTAATGACAATCTATATTTAGTTGAAAGTGAAAGCATAGCATTGAAAGATAAGCTTAACTTAGAAATCTCTGAAAAAGAAATAGAAATTGCCAATTTAAATAAGCAAAATAGTGAATTAAAAAAAGAGCTAGAAGAAATCACTTCAAAATACAATAAAATAATAAATAGTAAACGTTGGCAAAAGCTCAATAGTATTCTTAAATTCATTGGAAAATAAAAAAGAAACGTCAATATGAGAATGAAATTCACTATATTTTAATCAAAAACGTCTAAAAATGTAAAAACAGTGGCATTGCACTGTTTTTTTATGCTATACTATCTTTAGAAAGTTAGAGATGTTAAAATGGCAAATAAAAAAGAAAATAATATTGCAATAAAAGTAAGTCATATGACTAAAAACTTTAAGCTGTATTCTGATAAACCTAATACTTTAAAAGAAAGAATAGTAAGAGGTTGGAAAAACAAAACTGAAGTTCGCACAGTATTAAAAGACATTAACTTAGAAATAAAAAAAGGGGAGACCGTTGCCTTAATTGGTGTAAATGGTAGTGGTAAATCAACCTTACTTAAATTAATGACTAAAATAATTTATCCTAATAAAGGAACTTTAAAAACATATGGCAAGCTAACGTCATTGCTTGAACTAGGAGCAGGATTTCATCCCGACTTTACGGGTAGAGAAAACATCTATTTTAATGCTGCTATATTTGGCTTAACTAGACAAGAAATAGATGCTAGATTGCAAAGCATCATAGATTTTAGTGAACTAGGAGATTTTATAGATAGTCCAGTTCGTACATATTCTTCTGGTATGTATATGCGTTTAGCTTTCAGTGTTGCTATAAATGTAGATGCGGAAATACTTCTAATAGATGAAATTTTAGCAGTAGGGGATCAACATTTTCAAGAAAAATGCTTTGCTAAATTAGAAGAACTATCCAAAAGTAATATGACTATTGTTATCGTTAGTCATAGCTTAGGTTCAATTAGAAAGCTATGCAATAGAGCTATTTGGATTAATAATGGTGAAGTTGCCATGGATGGTGAAGCTGATAAAGTTATAGAAACTTACTTAAAGGAGTGTGCATAGAATGAAGATATTTAAAGACCTTTATCAATATCGAGAATTATTAAAAACTAATGTAAAAAAAGATATACGTGGCAAATATAAAGCATCGTTTCTAGGGGTTTTATGGTCATTCGTAAATCCGTTACTTCAAGTTTTGGTCTATGCCATTGTATTTCCCTATATTATGAAAGTTCAAACAGAAAATTATCTTATTTTCTTAATATGTGGTATTATTCCTTGGACATGGTTCACCACTTGTATTTCTCAAGGTTCAGGAATATTTGTATATAATTCAAATTTAATAAAAAAGGTATATTTTCCACGTGAAATATTGCCAATATCATCAGTTACCGCAGGATTAATCAATTTCTTGATATCATGCATCATAATTGTTATTTTTGTATTATTAGGTGGAGTAGGGCTATCATGGCATTTAATCTTCTTACCATTACTAGCAGTTATTCAATACATTTTTACATTAGCATTAGTATTTTTAATAAGTTCAATCAATGTATATGTAAGAGATGTTGAATACATAGTAGTGTTTATATTAAATATGCTATTTTATGCTACACCCGTATTATATTCATATGAAATGTTTGAAGGAACAAAACTTATTTGGTTGTTTAGATTAAATCCGATGGCACATTTAATAAATGCATATAGGGATATCTTCTATGTTCACCAAATACCACAATTAATGAATCTATTAGTGGTATTTGTATGCTCAATAATTTTATTGATAATATGTTATTTAATATTTAAAAAATTAGAAAAAAGATTTGCGGAGGAGTTATAGTTATGAGTTGTAAATGTGATGTTATCATTCCAGTATATAATGCACCAGAATACGTTAATTTTTGCGTATATGCATTAATCAAAAATACAAAAAAAGAATCATTAGGGAAGATTTATCTATTAGACGATTGTTCAAATAATATAACACGTAATTTAATAGACAATTTAAAAGAAAAATATAGTGATTTAATTGAGGTTGTTCATAATAAAAAGAATCTAGGCTTTATTAAAAATGTAAATAATGGTTTTAAAATAAGCCACGAACAATATGTTATGCTTTTAAATACCGATTGCTTTGTTGCTAAAAATACAGTTGGAAAATTAATGAAACATATGGAAAATAATAAAAAAATTGGCTTGATTTGTCCAATTTGTTCCAATGCTGCAAATCTAACACTTCCTATTTTTGACGGCTATTCATATATGATGATGGATGATCTTTTAGAAAGAAAATTTGAAGGTCAAAACTTTGATGCTTGTACAGTCGTTGGCAATTGTTTAATGATTTCAAGAGACTGTATTAATAGAGTTGGCGGCTTAGATGAGATATATGGCATGGGATATGGTGATGAAACAGACTACCAATTCAAAGCCATGGCTAAAGGCTTTGAGGCAAAAGTAGCAATAGATACCTATGTCTTCCACAAAGCTGAAGTGTCATTCAATACTACAAACAAAAAAAGAAGTGAAAGATTAGAAAAAAATCGTAAAATTTTCTTTGATAGATGGGGCGAAGAGTACAACAAGCTATTAAAAGAATATTCTAAGCATGACCCAATCGAATATATAAATAACAATTTAACTTCAAAAGACTTAAAAGTAAATTATGATTATTGCTTTGTACTGCCTCAAATGGGCAAGGGCACTGGTGGAGTTATTATAATTAATGAATTAACAAACTATTTGAATCTTTTAGGACACAAAGTAGGAATGGTTAACTTATATCCAGGTCACTATGATGAAATTCAAACATTTAAACCTGTTGCTCCAGAGAATATTGATAATCTAAGTTCCAAATATTTAATTGCAACAATATATGACAGTGTATTCTTTGCTGAAAAATTAGCTCAAAAGATTGGCTCAAAAGTAATATATTTCTCTCAAGGATACGAATTCTTATTCAATAATGGCCGAACTTATGAAGAAGTTGAAATTTCATTTAAACTACCAGACTATGTACTAACAATTTCAAATTATTTAAAAGATAGATACAAATTATTATTTGGAATTGATAGCGCAGTAGCACTAAATGGAATTAATTATGATTTAATACATCAAAATTCATTAGAAAAAAATAAAAATTCAAAACCACCTTTTATTACCAGTTCACTTCAAATAGCAGCCTCTAATATATTAGGAATGAATGCTAAAAAAACTATGAGTGTTGCACAAAAATTATATGAAGGTATTGAATTAGAAAATGAAACTGTGGGACTTATTTCTTATATGCGTACTGATTCAATTAGACTATCTAATGAATTTATAACTGAAACTATGGATTATATTACTAAAAATTATGGTAAGGAATATAAAGGTAGTGTTAAAGTTAGTAAAAAAACAGAAAATGTTCAAGATGCTCATGAAGCAATAAGACCAACTAGTATCAAAAGAGACCCATTAAGTATTAAAAAATACTTATCTGATGATGAATATAAATTATATAGGTTAATTTATTATCGTGCTTTAGCTTCTCTTATGGCACCGGCTAAAACTAATACAACTACTGTTATTTTAGACAATAATGATTATAAATTTAAAACAACAGGTTCAATTATAACTTTTGATGGTTATTTAAAAGTATATAAGGACTATGAAGATACTAAAGATAAAATTTTACCACCTTTTAGTGAATATAAATCAAATGTTATCGTTTGTAATAATATCGAGAAAGAACAACATTTTACAGAACCACCTGCTAGGTATACTGAAGCTTCTTTAGTTTCAACTATGGAAGATTTAGGAATTGGTCGACCTAGTACATATGCTACTATTATGAGTAATATAAAAGATCGTGGCTATGTAAAAGTCGAAGGTAAAAAGTTTATTCCTACGGATGTTGGTATTGAAGTTACTGATAAGTTACAACTAGCTTTTTCTAATATTATAAATGTAGAATATACAGCTGAAATGGAAAAAGAATTAGATGAAATAGCTGATGGTAAGCTAGTATGGTATAAAACTTTAGATAAATTCTATAAAGATTTTGAACCTGCTTTAAAAGAAGCATTTGATACAATTGAGAAAAAGGAACCTGAAAAAACAGGCGAAGATTGTCCGGAATGTGGTCATCCTTTAGTAATTAGAAAAGGTAAGTATGGTGAATTTACTGCTTGTAGTAATTATCCAGAATGTAAATATATAAAACAAGTTCCAAGAGAAGTTGTAGAAATTTGTGATTGTCCAAACTGTGATGGAAAAATAATAGAAAAAAAATCTAAAAGAGGAAAAGTTTTCTATGGATGTAATAATTATCCAAGTTGTAAAACTGCTTATTGGGATATGCCTACTGGAGAAAAATGTCCAGAATGTGGCAAAATGCTTTTAAAGAAAAAAAACACTATTAAATGTAGTGAATGTGATTATGAAAAATAAAATCAATTAGTTTGATTTTATTTTTTATCTATTAGGAAAGTTCTACAAAATTATCAAAAATCATTTTATAGATATAAAATACGCACTATCACAGGAGGGATAGTGCTTTCAAAACTTTTGGAATGTATCTAACTCTGAACAATTAGATATATCCTTTTTTATTGTATGAGTAATGACTCATCTATATACATGATAACATTTTAAAAATATTTTTTCAATAATTTTATGTAATTTACGAATATAAACAAAATAGACTTTTTAACAAAAATTTGATACAATTCTATTGGTGATTAATGTGAGATTAAAATATGTAAAAGGCGCTAGTGAAAAGATTGAAAAATCTTCTTATGTAATTTTAAATCCTAGTGATTATAAAGGTAAATATAATGAACTATTTAACAATAATAATCCAATTTATATAGAAATAGGTATGGGTAAAGGAACATTTATGTATGAAAATGCTTTAAAATATCCTAATATTAATTTTATTGGAATAGAAAAATATGATAGTGTAATGGTAAGAGCAATTGAAAAAGTAGAAAAAGAAGAAATAAATAATTTAAAATTTATTAGAATAGATGCTAGAAAAATAGAAGAAATATTTGATAAAGAAATAGATAGAATTTATTTGAATTTTTCTGATCCTTGGCCAAAAGCAAGACACGATAAAAGAAGATTAAGCAGTCCTAATTTTTTAAAAAAATATGATAATATATTCCAAAAAGAAAAAAGGATTATTATGAAAACTGATAATAGAAAATTATTTGAATTTTCCATTATATCTTTTACAAATTATGGCTATAAAATAAATGATATTTCATTGGATTTACATAATGATGATATAAAAGACAATATTGAAACCGAGTATGAAAAGAAATTCTCATCAATGGGATACCCTATTTATAAAATTGATGTATCTAAATAAGTAGACATTTGTTGGACACTCATTTAGAAAAAAAGTAGTCTAATTTTAATATTTTTGATATAATTAGAATAAGAGTGGTGATATATGAAAAAATTAGCTATTCTATTTATGATATTATTACTTACAGGATGTACAGTAGTAAGAATAGATACAAAAAGTATCGATAACATTACAAATGTAGTTTTATCTAAAGAAAATAATATTTTTAATAGAGTTGGAAAAGGTTATAAATATTATATTCCTAGAGGTGTTTCTTACATTGATACAACCGAACTAAATGATAAATTATATTCAAATGGAGTTTATTATTATTTATATGTTGATGCTGTAAGTTATTATTATAAAACAAAAACAGAATATAAAGAAAACAAAGAATTATATTATTCTAAAAAAATAATGGGAGCGAAAGATGGTTATTTAGAAATTATAAAAAAAGAAAATGATTATTATATCGTATTTGTTTACAACTATGCCAAAATAGAAGCTAAAGTAAGTAAAGATAAAATAGAAGAAGTAGTGTTGAATGCAAGTTATATTTTATCTACTGTAAAGTTTAATGATAATATAGTTGGATTAATGTTAGATAATGATTATTTTACAAATAAAGAAGAACAATATGATGTCTTTAGTAAAAAAAATGAGAATAATAATTTCTTAATTGATGAGGAAGAAAAATAGAGGTGGATATATGAAACTATTTGATAAAGTAAAAAATCTATTTACAGAAGAAGTAGAAGAAGAACCAGTAGTAAAAAAAGAAGTAAGACATGTTGAGGTAACACCTCCTACTAGAGTTGAGAGAGAACCTGAAATAGTAGAAGAAAAAGAAGAAAAAAAAGAAGAAAAATTTGTGTTCTTTTCAGATGATGATTTTAAAGACTTAGAAAGACCAAAACCTAAAAAAGAAGAACCAAAACCTGAAAAAAAAGAAGAACCAAAACCATATCGTGGAGCTGCTTTTACTCAAATTGTTGAAGAAAAGAAACCATTTAAACCTTCACCAATTATTTCTCCTGTTTATGGTGTTTTAGATAAAAATTATTCGAAAGATGAAGTCGTAACTAAGAAAGTTACCCGTTCATATTCTTATGATAATAAAAAATTATCAGTAGATGATATTAGAAATAAAGCTTATGGAACAGTAGAAGATGATATTAAAGATGAGTTATTAGGCAACATTCAATTTGAAAAGAAGGAAGAACCTATTGTTAATGATATTGACATATTTCAAGAATTAGAAAAATATGAAGAATTGGATAAATTAGAAAAAAAAGTAAATGATAATAAAGATAATAATATTGATGATTTATTTGATGAGTTAGATAATAAAAAAGTAGAGATACTAGATGAACTTGATAATAAAAAAGATGAAATATTAGATGAATTATCTAGCAAAAAAGATGACATAATAATAAATGATGATGGTTTAGATGATGAAACTTTAGAATTATCAAAACAATTAGAAACACAAAGAAGAAAATTAGATGAATTAAATGACTTCTTAGAAGATAATGAAGAAGAACCAGAAGAATTAGATTTTGAATTAGAAGAAAAAAAATCTGATGATGAACTAAACGAAAGTGAATTGTTTGATTTAATTGACTCTATGTACGAAAAAAAGGATGATGAATAATGAATGAAGTTTTTCCTATCATATTATATATATTAGGGAGCATATTATTAGTAGTACTTATTATTTTAGTTATTAAAATAATGATTACATTAAATAAGGTTGATAAAGCAATAGAAGACTACAATGATAAATCAAGTAAACTTAATGGTTTATTTGATATTATTGATAGTACAACTGATACTATATCTTCTATAGGTGATAAAGTTATTAGTTCTATTATTAGTGGAATAACAGCTTTAATTACTAGGAAAAGAAAAAAGGAGGAACAAGAAGATGAGTAAAGAAAAAAAAGGATTAGGTAAATTATTTGCAGGAGTTGCTATTGGTGCTGGACTTGGAGTTTTGTTTGCACCTAAGAAAGGTTCTGAAACAAGAAAGGATTTAATGAATAAATTTGAAGAATTAAAATTAAAAGCTAAAGATATTGATATTGATGAAGTAAGAGATAATATTGATGAAAAAATAGAAAATCTTAAAGCTGAATTAGCTGATTTAGATAAAGAAAAAGTTTTAAAAATTGCTAAAAAGAAAGCTGGACAAATTAGGGATATGGCTGAAGAATTAGTTGATTATGCCGTTGAAAAAGGAACTCCAGTATTAGAAAAAGCTGCAACAGCTGCTAGAAACAAAGCAATTGATGTTACTAAAGAAATTTTAGAAAAATTAGAAAAAGAAAAATAGTCTATACAAAAGTATAGATTTTTTTGTAAAATTTTAGTAAAAAATGAATCTATAGATAGTTAAGTTAGAGATTTAAACTTTATTTAATAAAAGTGTTAATTTTATTAAATAAACATATAATTAATAGTATTAAATACAAATCATAATTAAATGTAAATATTTTCTTTACAAATAAGTATTATTATTATACAATTAAACTAGAAGGAGGGTTGTTATGAAAAATAAAATATGGGGATTAGTACTAATTGCAATAGGACTTATTTTTGGATTAAATGCATTAGAGATAACAAATATTGATATTTTCTTTGATGGTTGGTGGACCTTATTTATAATAGTTCCATGTTTCATTGGTCTAATTACAGAAAGGGAAAAAACAGGGAATTTAATTGGATTATTAGTTGGTATTTCTTTATTATTAGGTTGTTTAGATATTTTAGAATTTGAAACAATTGGAAAATTAATATTTCCAGTAATATTAGTTATTATTGGATTATCAATTTTATTCAAAGATACTATCACTAGAGAAGTAACAAAAGAAATAGATAGGTTAAATGATAAAAGAGAAAAAGAAAATGAGTATTGTTCTACATTTAGTTCTCAAACAATAAACATTGATGATGAATTTAAAGGCTGTGATTTAACAACAGTATTTGGTGGAATGAAATTTGATTTAAGTGAAGCTAAAATAAATGAAGACGTTGTTATAAATGCAACAACAGTATTTGGTGGAATTACAATTAATGCTCCTAAAGGCGCAAAAATAAAAGTAAAATCTAATTCAATCTTTGGTGGAGTTACAAATAAAAGTACCGCTAATGATGGAAATACTGTTTATGTAAATTGTTTTTGTTTGTTTGGAGGAGTAGAAATTTATGACTCAAACTCAAAAAATAATTAAATACTTTGCAATAGCCTTAGCTTTTTTAATTATATTTAGTATTTTTAGTTCAATATTTGGGTTTATAAATACATTTACTATGAAAAAGGAAAAGAATAGAGAAATAGAATCGATATTTAATTCTGATGATGCAAATGTAACTTATTTAGATATTGATGTTAAAGCTGTAGATTTAGTTATAAAAACTGGTAATAATTTAATAGTGGAAACGAATAATAAGTATATCAATTGTAAACAAAATAGCAACAAATTAATTATTAAAGAAAGAAAACATAGTAGTTGGAGCAAAAATAATAATAAACTAATAATTACAATACCTGAAAATATTGAATTTGATGCCTTTAGACTAGATGCTGGAGCTGGAAAAATAGATATAGATCAAATAAATTCTAAAAAAGCCGGTATTAATTTAGACACTGGAAAAGCTACTATTAATGTTCTTAATGCTACTGATAAATTAAAATTAGATACAGGTGTCGGAAAGCTAGAAATTTTAAATGGAATAATTAATAATTTAGATTTAGATATGGGTGTTGGAAAGGTTTCAATCAATTCTAAATTAGTTGGTAAAAGTAAAATTGAAGCTGGAATTGGTACTTTAAGAATTAATCTATTAGATAAAAAAGACAATTATTCGATTGAAGTTAGTAAAGGATTAGGAACAATAAGTTTAAATGAAAAAAAATTAAACGAAGGTACTTATGGAAATAGTTCTAATGAAATAAATATTGATGGTGGCATTGGAAATATAGATATTACAACTACTGAGAGATGATAATTCTCATCTTTTTTTTATTGTTTTTTAATGCTATAATCAATATAAGGAGTAGGTTATATGATGATTATATATTATATAGTGTCAATACTATCAATTTTTTTATTTGTAATAAGTATTCAATTTAAAGATAAAAAGGATATATTACTAATTCAAACTTTTGCATCTATGTGCTACTTCATAGCTTATTTGATATTAGGATCACATAGTGGATGTGCTATCGAATTGATTGAACAAACAAAAGATATAGTATTTTATAGGTATGAAAAAAAGAAGAAAGAAATTTCTATAATATTATTAATAATATTTGTAAGTTCTTTAATTATAGCTTCAATTATTACGTATGATGGTTTTTATTCTTTAATGCCATTAATCATAAATTTACTGTATTTTGTATCTTCATATTTTAAAAATCCAAAATATATGAGAATAACAATGTTATTATGTGGTTTCTTATGGATATATTTTAATTTTAAAGTTGGTGCTTATATTATAATAATTGGTAATATATTAGAAATTATCTCTGCTATTATTTCATTAGTGAGGTATAAGAAATAATATGGAAAATAATATTGAACAATTATTGGATTCTTTAGCAACATCTAAATTTAGATCTTCATTCCATCTAAATTCTAAAATGAAGGACTATGTAATGGAAAAAGGATTAAATAAAATTAAATTGGATGCAATTGATTTAATAAAAAAAAGAGTAGAACCAGAAAATCCAAATAATGATGGTAAACAAACACCTATGAAACAAGTACATCCGGTTTTTATAGCACAACATGCTACTGGGTGTTGTTGTAGAGGTTGTTTAGAGAAAATTCACCATATAAAAAAAGGACATAAACTTTCTAACAAAGAAATTGATTATATTGTAAATGTAATAATGCTGTGGATTCAAAGAGAAATAAAAAAATAGTACTAATACTAAAATTTGAGTAAATTATAAAGAATTAAAGTTTCGTTATAGATTTAGTGAGTTAAATACAAAGCATTGTTACAAATGGAAGTAAATATGTTTTTTTACTGTAATAATAGTTTTAAAGTCAGATATGTTAACTTGCAATAATCTTAAATTTATAGTATTATTGTTATTAGGTGATAAAAAATGGAATATATACAATATTTAATAATAATTGTTGTTGCTCTTTTAATAGCTTTTGCAATTATAAAATCAAAGAAAAAAGATTTCAAAATGGATGTGAACAAATTAGTTACTTATTTAGGTGGGAAAGACAATATTTTAGAGTATGAATTTTCTAAATCAAGATTCATTGTTACTTTAAAAAATGTCGACATAGTTAATAAAGAAGGAATCCAAAAAATGGGGGCTCAAGGTATAGTTGAAATAGATAATCAATTAAAAATTATAATTGGTGAAGAAGCAAAACAATTAAAAAAATATATAGATGAATTAAAATAAGCATTGAAAAATGCTTTTTTTCGACAAAAAATGACATAAATAAATTGTATAATTTTGTCGGAAGGTGATATATTGAATTTATTTGAAATAGTAGTTTTGGATGTTTCATTAATTGTATTTCCGATATTGTGTTATATAGTGTATTTATTTTTTGCTAAAACTTTTAATCAACAAAGAAGTGAATTAATTTTAGATGTAGCATTAATATCATCGGTTTACTTATCTTTAAAATATGGTTTTACTTCATGTCATGGAATTCCTTTAATTTTGTTTGATGTACCTTTTGTAATAGCTTGTATTAGAAAAAGACATTTCAGTATGATAGCAATTTTAATTTTATTAATTTACTATTATAATGAAGAATATTCAATTAATTTATTATTT
>OGPT01001059.1_pt1 | contig 26792 bp, 25 predicted proteins | sample 1552951 | NCBI WGS metagenome assembly OGPT01 (sample SAMEA2580224, study PRJEB22360) | human gut metagenome | biome: human gut; feature: human-associated habitat; material: faeces | place: Denmark | collected 2008/2010
CTCATAGAGGAGGGAAAAATATGGAGAAACTAGATAAAATATTAATTGGTATTATTGTTATACTATTTATTGTTTTAGCTTTTATGACTTATAATTATATCAATACAAAACAAATTTTAAAAAGAAATACTGATATAATACTCGAACATGCTGAGCAGAATTATGAATTAAGCGGAAAAATTCACGAACTAGAAGAAAAAATAGAGGCCTATGAAAAATAAGGAGGATTACTATGAAAAAATTAGATAAAATTTTAATTGCTATTATTATAATACAGTTAATTGCTTTATTCTTACTTTGTTATGAGTATTTTCTTTTGAAAAACACGGCTAAAAGTAATTTAGATATGATTTTGAATGGTGCAGAAGAAACATCTAATTTGTATAAATAAATTAATGAATTAGAGGAAAAATTAGAATCTTATGAAAAATAAAACCTTTTATATAAAAATAGAACTGCTAAACAGAGTAGGCAGTAGGCAAATGACAGTAAAAAATGTGAAGAAATAAATTCTTCACATTTTTTTATGTCCATTCTTTGGGTGGTAGAATAGTTTTAACTTACATCTCTTTTTTCCATAAAACTTTTTACAGGTTATTTTAGTTGTTATTATTTTTGTTGTGATAGCTTTAATAAGGTTACACTATCTTTCAATTATAAATTTACTTTATTAAATTCTATATTTTCACTTTTTAATATATCTTCTTCTCTTTTTGAACATGTAAATATTAGAATTTGTCTATTATCCAAATTAGCTAAATATTTTAATATTTCTTTTATTCTATTATTATCATAATATGCAAAGCTTTCATCCATTATTATTGGCATTGTTTCGCTTGATATCTCTTTTGCAGCACTTATTCTTAAGGCTAAATATATTAAATCAATCGTTCCTGTACTTAGCATTTCTACCGGCATATATTGTCCATTTTCTACTTCAATCAATAAATTGTTGTCATTGTCTAAGTATATATTTGTATATTTCTCGTCTGTTACTGTTGCTAATATATTTTTTAATTCTTCTATGAAATCTGGTGTTATATTTTCTTTCATTTCTTGGTATGCTTTTTCTATTTCTTCTTTTACCATTTCATATGCATTGCTTAATTGTAATAACTCATCTTTTTTCTCATATAAGTTCTCTAGTTCTTCATCTAGCACTACTAAATCTTCTAATTTTTTTATTACATTTTCATTATCTACTTCTATTGTTTTTTCTGTTATTTTAAAATCTGTCTGTTCTCTTTCTTTTTCATCTATAAATTCCACAATGTTTTCATATTTTGTGGATAATATGTCCTGAATTGTTTCTTCATCAACTTTTCCTAAAAAGTTTTTCGTGATTTCTGCTTCTTCTTGTCTTTGAATTGCATTTACTTTATCTTGTTTTTCTTGTATTTCATCTTGTTTAATTTTATATTCTTTTTCAATTTTGTCTAATTGTTCTTCTAATAGGGCTTTTTCTTGGTATAATTTTTTACTATTTCTTTTTATTTTTTGCTTTTTCTTGTTGTTTGAAATTAATTTGACTATGCAATAAATGATAGGAATAACATTAGCAATTATTATAGGATAAATCTTTGTACTGACTGATATTGCTATTATTGCAATTGTTGCTAAAACACTTAAATAATATCCTAATTTCTTTGTTTTGTAGCTATCTTGTCTTTCTGTATTGATGTTTTTTATTTTTTGTTCTATCTCTTCTTTTTCATTTTTAGTTCTTTCTGCTGTTTGTTTAAATATCTTTATTTTTTCTTGTTCTAATTGTATTTTCTCTAGGTTACGCTTTTGTTGCCTTAATAAATCAAGTACTATTTTATTTTCTTCTAAGTCTACTTTTAGATCTTCTTTTTTTGATTCTACTTGATATTTCTTATCTTGATATTTTTCTATTTCTTTCTTTTCTTCTTCTTTTTTCTTGAAAGTCAAATTCCGCATGGTGTTGACTGCCTTGACAATCAGGAACACACAGAATGCAGTAATCAGGAACGTGATGACAGCGGAGAGAAATGCACCAATGTTGATGTAAGGATGATTGCCCCACGGAATATGGAAGCCGAGGTCTTGGAAGTTGATGCCGGCAATCACTGCACCAACCAGCGGCATCAGCACATTGTCTACCAGTGCATTGACAATTGCGGTGAACGCACTGCCGACAACAACGCCGACTGCCATATCCAGCACGTTGCCTTTGGAGATGAACTCTTTAAACTCTCCAAAAAAGCGAGTGATTGCGTTTGATTTTTTCTGTGGGTCTTTGGTTTCAGTAGCCATTTTCTTGTCCTTTCTATTCTGCTGCGTTGTGAAAAAGGGGAACAACTGCAAACAGAATCCTTGATTTTTTATGATTATACCATAAATCGACACAAATTGTCAAATTGCATACCAACAATCGGAGCGTTGCTTTTTTGTTGGATTTTTTGTGCGAGATAAAAAACTATCAGGGTTGACAAGCGAAACTATTGGTGCTATACTGAGAAAGAATACAATCAGAAAAGGGGATTTCGGATGTTTTGTAAAAATTGCGGACATGAATTGCCGGAGGATGCAAAGTTTTGCATGAAGTGTGGAACACTTTTGAAATCAGAATCTTCCTCAGCAGAGACAGATGGGAAACCGATTGCATCGAATGCAGAGGGCAGTCAAACCGTCCATACCAGTGCCGTTGCGAACAGGGAGCGGCTTCTTTGGGTGATGGTTGTGATTTTGGTTGTTGTTGTGGGAGTTCTTGCAATTGCATTGGGGACAACCAAAATGGGAAAACAAAACAATGTTGAACCAAACAATGAAGCCATTGCAGAAGTGCAGGATTCTCATGAAACTACAACCACAGATTTGACAACGACAGCAGCCATGACAACCATTACCACCACAAAGGCAACGACAAAAGCAACCACTGCTGCAATCACAACAACCAAACAGACAACGGCAACCACCGCAGAAAAGGTACAAACCTATAGCGTTACATTTGAAGCAGATGAATTGATTGCACAGGCTGGCTTGGATATGAGTGGTGCTCATGTGGCAATTGCACTTTTGAGCAATTTAACATGCACCAATGGAACTGCAACTGCTGAAACAAGTACGATGTATATTTATGATTGTCTTGTTCGAGTAACTGTAACGGATGCAACCGCTGGGGAAGTTAAGATTAGCGGAACGATTACAACCTATGGATTAGATACGTTGGACGGCCAGACCGTTTCTTATCCAGATTCTTCCGGTACATTTGTAGTCAGCAAAACAGTTGGAGGCAATTCCGGCAATGCATCCAATGCAAGTCAAAATGCAAATTCGTCAAATAACGCTTCTCACGCCTCCAGTTCTGTCAGTGGAATGAAAGGGCAAATCAATTGTCATGGAGGAACGGTTGCAGGATTTACCACGGATTATGTAGTAAATAGCGGTGCGTGTGGAATCGTTCGGCAGAGTTTGGGCAATACTTGGCACGTAACCGCAAAAAATTCGTGTTACAATTACGGAATCACTTGGTATGAACTGTGGGATTCCGATGACGGGGATTATTACGGCTGGGTCGATGCTAACTACATTGATTTCTATTAAGCGTCAAAAATAAACCATACAGCGGGAGCAGGTGCAATCATTTGCTCCCGTTTTGCGTGTTGGAAGTGATACGAGGGATTTTGTAGAGAATTGAAACTTGTGGGGTTGACAAATAAAACTAATAGTGTTATACTGTAGAAAAAATAGATTCGAAAAGGGGATTAATCATGTTTTGTAAAAATTGTGGACGGGAATTGCCAGATGATGCAAAATTTTGCGTACAATGCGGAGCATCTATGAAACAAAAAGCAGAATCAACAGAAAAAACTACGGAAACAGATATTTCCAATGCAGAAGGCAGTCAAGCAGTCAATGCCAGTTCGATTGTGAGAAAGGAATGGTTTCCGTGGGCGATTGTTCTGCTTTTGGTAATTGTTGTGGCTGTTCTTGCAATTGCGTTGGGAACAACGAAAATGGGAAAACAAAATACCATAGAACCAAATGATAAAAACATTGCAGAAGTGCAGGACTCTCATGAAACGACAACCACAGATTTGACAACAGCAGCAGCAACCACGACCACCACAAAGGCAACTACAGTGACCACTACCGTGACAACGACTACGACCATTGCAACCACTGCCAAACCAGTGGTAACTACAACTGCAAAACCAAAGCCGTATGTCACTGCTTCTGCAAAGACATTTCTGCTTTCTGGATATGATGGCTCTAAGGTGCGGTTATATTTGGATGGGAGTTTCTACAAAGCCTACATCAAAATAAATGGCATCAGTTATGATACTACCGTATTGCGGAGCGATTTTAGTGACTATGTGGAATTGCCGTTTAATCCGATTGCAAATCCAGAAACCACGCTTTCTGTCACACCGTATGATGATGCCGGAAATGCTGGAGATACAGTTACTTGTGCGATTCCAACCGATGCAGAAGGAACAATCAATACAGGTGGAATTTTAATTGATGGTCTCAATATAAGAGGACAAATCAACTGTCATGGCGGTGTTGTAGCTGGATATACGACCGATTATGTTGTAAATGGCGGTGCATGCGGAATGGTTCGGCAGAGTCTTGGAGATACTTGGCATATAACTGCAAAGAATTCGTGTTACAACTACGGAACGAATTGGTATGAACTGTGGGATTCCGATGACGGGGATTATTACGGCTGGGTCGATGAGAATTACATTGATTTCTATTAAGTGTCAAAAATAAAACATGCAGCGGGAGCAGATGAAACCATTTGTTCCCGTTTTTCTATAGGGAAGTTGCAGCTTGATTTCTATTTTCCAGCTGGATTTCCACTTGACATTCTAAGGGTAAAATGTTATAATAATAGCAGTATGCCAACCTGTCTATTAAATGGTATTGCAGTATATTTTTTCGCTTTTGTGGAATACTGTTTGAAAAACAATCCACAGGAAAGGCGGAATGGATATGCAGACATCATGGACAGCATCCACTTCGGCAGAAACGCCTTCTGCCACAGACGAATCAGAACAGCAGTTGCAAGAGGCCGTTCTGATTGCAGAATCCGGCAGCATTCGCCCACAGAATGCAAAACATCTCATCCACTGTTTGACCATCATTGGACAGGTGGAGGGACATTATATCCTGCCGGCTGAAAATAAAACAACCAAGTATGAACACATCATTCCCGCTTTGATTGCGATTGAACAGGATCGCAGCATTGAAGGACTGATGATTTTACTCAATACGGTTGGCGGTGACGTGGAAGCAGGGCTTGCCATTGCAGAAATGATTGCCGGAATGCAAACCCCGACCGTTTCTCTGGTACTGGGCGGCGGTCATTCCATCGGAGTGCCGCTGGCAGTGAGTGCGAAGCGGTCTTTTATTGTGCCTTCGGCAACGATGACGATTCACCCCGTCCGAACAAATGGACTGGTTGTCGGCGTGCCGCAGACATTTGCTTATTTTAATCAGATTCAAAATCGAATTATCGAATTTATTACACGGTGCAGTCACATCCAAACGGAACGGCTGCTTTCTTTCATGCATCGTACAGATGCCCTTGCAACCGACATCGGTTCGATTCTGACCGGTGAAGAAGCAGTGGCAGAAGGGCTGATTGACCAGCTCGGCAGCTTACAGGATGCGATTTCCTGCCTGTATGAACTGGTTGAAGCAGCACCGCTGCGTTATACGGATGCGTCTGTGCCGTCATCTACACTGGGAAAGGACGGTTGCAGTGGGACGAACGGCAAAATCAAAACCAAAGAAAAAAGCCACCCCCAAAAATAGCGATCATCAAAATACGCAGGGATTTAATGCAGCCGAAATCAAAGGGGCTGCCGATGCGGATACCAAAAAAGAAGAAAAACTCACCGAGAAGCAGAAAGCGGATTTGAAATTCAAATCCGTGCTGCTGATGGTGTCAGCAGCATTGGTTTTGCTGCTGGTATTCATTCCGGGAAGTTCCGGCTGGAGATGGATGCACAATGGATTACTGGGACTGTTTGGTGTTTCCGTTCTGACATGGCCGATTGTATTGGTTTTGGCAGGGCTATTTTTACAGCGACAGATTCAGGGGCAAAAGCCAAAGGAACACCGTCCGAAAGATGTCAGTACATATTTTTTGTACGGGTCGGGCATTGCGGTTCTGGTCAGCAGTACCGTGCAGGTCTGGTTTGGAGAAACGCTCCGAACCAAGAACCCGATAGATGCTCTGATTGCATTTTATCACGCTGGGCAGGATAACCCCTTGTTTAACGGCGGTGCAATTAGTGTGCTCGCCTATATTTTATCGGCTCTGCTGGGCAGCCCTGGCGATAAAATTTGTGTCTTGTTTGTCCTGTTTTTAGTCGTCATGTGGCTGATGGGCTGGGATATGCTGGACTTGAAAGATTGGGTCTGTCGGGCTGGCGGTTTTCTCCGGAATCTGCTGTTCCCGACCAAAGATGCGTTACCAGCGGAAGAAGACGTTCCGGATTTGGAAGAACCAAAAAGAATCGGCTTTTTCTCCAACCTATTCCATAAGGCAGAAGAACAGGAGCAGGAAGCGGAAGCAGTGCAAGCCTCAGAGGCACAAAATACACAGGAATTGGATGCTGGCGAAATTATCGCTGCAACCGATGGGTTAGCGGAAACACCGATACCACCGCAAGAACCGCCCTTACAAGAGCCGTTTCAGATGCAGTATGATGCGGTTGAACCAACACTTGATGTTGAGCCGCCAGAGCCGGAAGAACCAATTTTCGAGACAGAACCGGAACAGATGCCAAGACAGTTGGATTTGTTTCAGGAACAGGGAATGGAAGCGGTTGTTCCGGAAAATGCGATGCATTCAGAGCAGGAAGAGCCTGCTTATCAGATTCCAAGTCTTTCCCTGTTGAAGCGAAGCAACAACACGGGCAAAAGTCCGGAGATTCAACAGGAATTGGAACGCAATCGAAAAATGTTGGAGGATACGCTGAAAGATTTCAATGTAGGCGTTTCCATGAAAGATGTTCAGCGTGGGCCATCTGTTACCAGATATGAAGTGCAGCCGAATGCCGGGGTAAAAGTTTCTAAAATTACAGGTTTATCGGATGATATTGCCTTGAATCTTTCTGCCCAGAGTATCCGAATTGAAGCCCCTGTTCCGGGAAAATCAGTCGTAGGGATTGAAGTTCCGAACCGGAAAAAAGATGTGGTAAAACTGCGAGATATTCTCGAATCCGATGCGTTCCAGACTGCAAAAAGTCAGCTGGCGTTTGCAGTCGGAAAGGACATCGCCGGAAATGCGATTATTGGCGACATTGCAAAAATGCCGCATTTGATTATCGCCGGTGCAACAGGTTCTGGTAAATCTGTCTGTACCAATTCCATCATCATGAGCATTCTGTTTCATGCAACACCGGAACAAGTGCGGTTGATTTTGATTGACCCGAAAATTGTAGAATTTCGGGTATATGAGGACATCCCCCACCTGCTGATTCCGGTTGTTACCGACCCGAAAAAGGCTGCTGGTGCATTGAACTGGGCGGTACAGGAGATGGAACACCGTTACCAGACCTTTGCGGACAATGGTGTACGGGATTTGGCAGACTATAACAAGAAAATCCAGAGCCAGCCCGATGGGCAGACGCTGCCGCAAATTGTCATTGCGATTGATGAGTTGGCAGACTTGATGATGACCGCATCCAAAGAAGTGGAAGATGCCATTTGCCGGCTGGCACAAAAGGCAAGAGCTGCCGGAATGCACTTGATTATTGCAACGCAGCGACCTACTACCGATATTATTACGGGCTTGATTAAAGCGAATATTCCGAGCCGAATTGCCCTGTCTGTCATGTCGCAGGTGGACTCTCGAACGATTTTGGATACAGGCGGAGCAGAAAAGCTGCTGGGACACGGTGATATGCTGTATTTGCCGAACGGCATGCCGAAGCCGATTCGTGTGCAGGGCTGTTTTGTTTCCACAGAGGAAATTGAAAAAACAGTGGCATTCGTCAAGCAGCAATCACAGGCAGCTTATGATGATTCTGCTTTGGTCGGTGTTGAACAGAATATTCCGGTTCTGAAGGGTGAAACGGCAAGTCCGGACGGAAATGCAGATCCTCGACTCGAAGAGGCGATTCAGGCAGTTGTAGAGTTGGGGCAGGCATCCACATCTTCGTTGCAGCGTTATTTGAATGTTGGCTATGCCCGTGCTGCCCGAATGATTGACGAACTGGAAAAGATGGGGATTGTCAGCGGATACAACGGGGCAAAACCTCGAAAAGTGCTGATGACCAAGCAGCAGTATGAAGAACGAAAAATGCGGAATCTGCCGTAAAAGAAACCAAGAGGAGGAACAGCCATTATGGCACAAGGCTTTTTGCCGGTTACGAAAAAGGAATTGCTGGAAACGGGCGTTTCCCAGCCGGATTTTGTCTATGTGGTCGGAGATGCATATGTAGACCACCCCAGTTTCGGGGCTGCAATCATCTCCCGTCTGCTGGAATCACAGGGCTATTCCGTGGCAATGCTGCCGCAGCCGGATTGGCGGAGCACCAAGGACATCATGCGGTTTGGAAAGCCCAAGCTGGCATTTTTGGTGACAGGCGGCAATATTGATTCCATGGTGGCACATTATACCGCTGCCAAGCGGAAACGCAGCCAAGATTCTTATTCCCCCGGCGGAAAAGCCGGACTTCGCCCAGACCGTGCCGTGATTACATATTGCCAGTGCATTCGCCGAGCATATCCGGACGCAGTGATTGCCATCGGCGGACTGGAGGCATCCTTGCGGCGGTTTGCACACTATGACTACTGGTCGGATACAGTCAGACCGTCTATTTTGGTGGAAAGCGGTGCAGATTTCCTGATGTATGGAATGGGGGAACACTCTATCACAGAGATGGCAGCTCGTCTGCGGGACGGTGAGCCGATTTCTGCCCTGACTGATATTCGGGGAACTTGTTACCTGACAGACCCTGTCAATACCCCATGGGGAGCGGTGCAGTGCCCAGACTTTGCACAGGTTGCCAGCGATAAAAAGGCATATGCCAAGGCAACCCGTCAGCAGTACGACCAGCAGGATGAAATCTATGGAAAGACAGTCATTCAACGGCATGGGAAACAGATGCTGGTGCAAAATCCACCAGCATTGTCGCTGACACAAGAAGAATTAGATGCCGTGTACCAGCTGCCATTCCAGCGAAAGCCACATCCCATGTATGATGCACAGGGCGGTGTGCCGGGAATTGCAGAAGTGCAGTTCTCCATTGCCCATAATCGGGGCTGTTTCGGATATTGTAATTTCTGTTCCATTGCCCTGCATCAGGGCAGACGTGTCACCTGCCGCAGCGAGGAATCCATTTTAAAAGAGGCAAAGCAGATTACAGAAATGCCCAACTTTAAGGGCTATATTCACGATGTTGGTGGACCTACGGCAAACTTCCGTGCTCCATCCTGTAAAAAGCAGCTGACAAAGGGGCTTTGCAAGGGCAAGAAATGCCTTGCTCCGGAGATTTGTCCGGCAATTCACGCCGACCATTCTGAATATCTGCACATTCTCCGGCAGCTGCGAAAGCTGCCCAAGGTGAAGAAAGTCTTTATCCGTTCCGGTATCCGGTTTGATTATCTGCTTGCCGACCCAGATGACACTTTTTTTCGGGAACTGGTACGGGAACATACCAGCGGTCAGCTGAAAGTTGCTCCGGAACATTGCAGCAATCATGTATTGGATAAGATGGGAAAGCCGCACTTTGAACACTATCAGGCATTTCAAAAGCGGTTCTATGAGATTACCAAGAGCATTGGCAAGGAACAGTATTTAGTCCCTTATCTGATGTCCTCCCATCCGGGCAGTACATTGCAGGATGCAATTGCACTGGCAGTTTATCTGAAAGAAAATCACATCCATCCGGAGCAGGTACAGGACTTTTACCCAACGCCCGGAACGATTTCCACTTGTATGTATTATACCGAATATGACCCCTATACGATGGAACCCGTCTTTGTTCCGAAAACAGAGCAGGAAAAGGCAATGCAGCGAGCTTTGCTGCAATCGTTCCTGCCGCAGAACCGTCCTTTGGTGCTGGCAGCCCTGCGGAAAGCCGGTAGAATGGATTTGGTTGGAAACGGTGCACACTGCCTGATTCCAGCAGGTTCAGAGCGGAAAGACACCCACACAAAGAAATCATCAATTCGGCAGCCTGCCACAGCAGCTGCAAGACGAAACGGAGGCACTTCAAAATGGCAGCAACCCAAAAAAGCAAACAACCAGCCGCCAAAAACGGCAAACAGAAAGCCAACCAGCAGAAAGAAAAAATCATTGGGCTGATTGCACTGATTGTGGTTGCCTTTGCAGGCGGTGCAAAAGTGTTCGGCTGTGCACCGGCGGTGGATTCCAATGCGAGTGCAACCGTTTCTTTTCTGGATGTTGGACAGGGGGACAGCGTTCTGATTCAGGCAGCCGGAAAAACCGTCTTGATTGACGGCGGTGAACGAGATCAGGGCAGTGTCGTACTGGACGACCTGAAGAAATATGGTGTTACCACCATTGATTACATGATTGCTTCTCATCCGCATTCTGACCACATCGGCGGATTGGTGGATGTGTTGGAAGATGCAGCGGTTTCTTCTGATTTGACCGTTTCCATGGTGCTGCTGCCGGAAGTGCCGGACAAAGATGTGCCAACCACACGAGTCTATGAAGCATTTTTGGATGGCATTGAAGACAATCACATTGACCCTACCTTTGTATCGGAAAAGCAGACCTTAAATTTAGGCGGCAGTACCACACTGGAACTGATTGCTCCGCCAGCTGGAAAAACCTATTCTTCCCTGAATGATTATTCCATGGCAGCATATCTGAACTGTGGCGGAAAAACATTCCTGTTTACAGGCGACGCAGAGAAGAACGAGGAAGCCGACTGGCTGGAAAACGGTGTGTTTGATGGTATGCATGCAGATGTCTTTAAGGCAGGTCACCACGGCAGCCGAACTTCTTCCAGCGAAGCTCTGCTGGAGCAGATTCAGCCAACTTATGCAGTGATTTCCTGCGGAACGGATAATTCCTATGGTCACCCGCATGAAGAAGCACTCGACCGACTAGGCGTTTACTGCGATAAGATTTACCGGACGGATTTAGATGGAACAGTCATCTGTAAGGTAGAGGATGGGGAATTGAAGTGGTCGTTTGATAAGGAGTATGCATCATGATTATCATTGACCGCATGGATGACGGCGTTGCCGTTCTGGAAACTGACACGGGAATGCAGACAGTACCAGCAGACCAGATGCCGGAAGGGGCACGGGATGGCGATGTTCTGCAATGGGTTCATGACCACTATGAAGTAGATGCGATTGCAACCGAAGAACGCCGAAACCGGATTTTGGAACGGATGCGAAAACGAAAAAGAGGAAGGGACTAAATGGAAGCAGATGTACTCATCATTGGCGGAGGAGCTGCCGGAACGGTGGCTGCCCTGCTGCTGGCAAAAGCCGGAAAACACTGTATCATCTTAGAAAAAAATGGGCAAATTGGGAGAAAATTGCGAATTACCGGAAAAGGTCGCTGCAACCTCACCAATGCCTGTGATTTGGATACGCTCATGGCAAATGTGCCGAGAAATCCAAAGTTCTTATACAGTGCGTTTGCTCGCTGGATGCCGGAAGATGTGATGGCATATTTTGAACAGCTGGGTGTTCCGCTGAAAGTCGAGCGGGGCAATCGAGTATTTCCGGTGAGTGACCGAGCAGAAGATATTGTGGCAGCGTTGCAGCGTGCCCTGAAACGGGCAGGAGTTCCCGTCTATCGGGAAACCGTGCAGCAATTGTTACTGCAAGACGGTCGCTGTACTGGCGTACAGACTGCCTCCGGTAAGCAGTATGCTGCAAATTGTGTGCTGCTGGCAGCTGGTGGGGCATCCTATCCGGCAACGGGTTCTACGGGGGATGGCTATACGCTGGCAAAGCAGGCAGGTCATACAATTGTGCCGCCGTTGCCGGCACTTGTTCCGCTGGAAGTACAGGAGAAATGGTGCAGTGACTTGATGGAGCTTTCCCTGCGGAATGTTTCCCTGAAACTGTACAACGGAAAAAAATGCTGCTATGATGCATTGGGAGAAATGTTGTTCACGCATTTCGGGGTTTCAGGGCCGTTGGTACTGACAGCAAGTTCCCTGCTGCCGGAGCAGATTCCGAAAGATGGCAGCTGTCGGCTGGTGCTGAACCTGAAACCTGGCTTGACACCGGAACAGCTGGACAAACGCATACAGCGAGATTGTGCCGCCCACCCCAATCAGGCAATGGGCACGATTTTCCGAGGGCTGCTGCCGTTGAAACTTGTTCCCGTTTTTCTGGAAGCGGTTCACATTCCGCCGGAAACCAAGGCAAATGCTCTGACAAAAGAACAACGTCGGATTTTGGTGCAGGGCTTGCAGGCATTTCCGCTGCATGTCACTGCAAGGCGTTCGCTGAAAGAAGCGATTATTACACGGGGTGGCGTTTCTGTTCGGGAAGTACAGGCGAAAACCATGGCATCCAAATGCTGTGAGGGCTTGTATTTCGCTGGGGAAGTGCTGGATGTGGATGCATACACCGGAGGCTTTAATTTACAGATTGCCTTTTCCACTGCCGCTTGTGCAGCGGATGCCATTGGCAGTTTATGAAAATGATTTCGTGCCGGAGAAACTACCGGCTTGAAATAGATGGATTTTATTTTTATTGATCGCAGCAGGTCTGCTGCAAGTAAAGGAGAAAAAAGGAGTTCGCTATGAAAACCATGAATGTCGCCATTGACGGCCCTGCCGGAGCGGGTAAGAGTAGTATTGCAAGAGAACTTGCTGCCGAGTTGGGCTTTATCTACGTGGATACAGGGGCACTGTACCGTGCAATCGCCCTGTATACCCAGCAGCACAATTTGTGCAACAAACAGGATATTATCCGGCAGCTGCCGAAGATTGATTTGAAAATCAAGTTTATCGGCGGAACACAGTGCATTCTGCTCAACGGAGAAGATGTGACAGATGATATTCGGACACCAGAAATTTCCATGCTGGCTTCCAAGGTTTCTGCCATTCCGGAAGTGCGGGATTTTCTCTTTGATTTACAGCAGAAGATTGCAAAAGAACATCATGTCATCATGGATGGCAGAGATATTGGAACGGTGGTACTGCCGGACGCTGACCTGAAAATTTTCCTGACAGCTTCTCCGGAAGAACGTGCCAGCCGGCGGTATCTCGAATTACAGGAAAAACCGGACGCTCCCACCTATGAACAGATTCTGCAAGATATCAAGAAACGGGACTATCAGGACACCCATCGGGAAATTGCTCCGCTGCGGCAGGCAGAAGATGCCGTTCTGATTGACACCACCAACATGGGATTCCATGAAGTTTGTGATGCTCTGCTGGAACTGATGGAGGAACGTCTGGATTTGGAATAAGGAGGCGTTCAGTTTGTACAACCACATCGTTGCATTTTTTTATCGGCTTGCCTATTACATCGTGCGGTTTGCATTCTTTTTCTATTATGACATTCGTTTTGAAGGCAGAGAAAATGCACCGCCCAAAACGGAATCTGCTATCTTTGCCTCGAACCACCGCAGCTATCTAGACCCAGTACTCGTGGCAATGGGTGCACCGCATCCATTCAATTACATTGCCAAAGAAGAGCTGTTCAAGCATAAAGTCTTTGCTCGGTTTATCTGGTTTATGGGAGCGTTTCCGGCAACGTGGAAAGCTGACCCCAACTATGATATGCTATCAGAGGCAGTGAAGCGGCTGGACAATAACCGTCACCTGACAATTTTTCCGGAGGGCACACGCCATACAGATGGAAAAGTTGGCAGCGGGAAAAGCGGCGTTTGCGTGCTGGCAGCCAAAAGCGGAAAGCCTGTCATTCCTGTGGGCTTGATTTTCAATTCCAACAACCTGCACTTTCGCAGTAAAATCTGTGTTCGGCTGGGGAAACCGATTTATGCATCTGATTACGGTCTGACACCGGAATCCACACCGAGAGAAATGCGGCAGATGAAACAAGACATCATGCAGGCAATTCGGGAGCTGGTTGAAGAAAATCCGCCGTTCCCGATTAAACACGATCAGCCGCACAAGCTGTCAGCGTCTGACCGTCATCGGGTTGAACGGCTGGAAACCATTCATCATCAGGAAGAAGTCGTTGCGGAGCAGGCAGAAAAGGAGCAGCAGGAATGAAACAGATTACCATTGCAAAATCTGCCGGCTTTTGCTTCGGCGTAGACCGTGCTGTGCGAATGACTTACGAGGCACTGGAACAATATCCCCACGTTGCAACCTTAGGGCCAATCATCCACAATCAAACAGTTGTGGATGATCTCTGTCAGAAGGGTGCACGGATTGTAGAGGATGTTTCTGAACTGACACCGGAAGAATGCATTGTCATTCGTTCCCACGGGGTCAGCAAGCAAGTGGAAGATGCCATTGCCGCTGTCGGCAATCCCTGCATCAATGCAACTTGTCCCTTTGTATCGAAAATTCATAAGATTGTAGAGAAACATACTCTCGCAGGCGATTATATTTTGATTGCAGGCGACAAAAACCATCCGGAAGTGCAGGCGATTGTCGGACATTGCGGAGAAAATTGCACCGTTTTTGCAGATTCCGCAGCTCTCGACCATTTTTTTAAAACAAATTATGAAAATTTAAAAAAAAAGCTTGCAATTGTTGCCCAAACAACGTATAATATATTAGTATGGGAAAGGTGTATGGCGTTGCTTCCCAGCGACGACCCGAACATTATGGTTTATGATACCATCTGCCATGCAACGCAAGTGCGGCAGTCAGATGCAGATACTTTGTCCCGCAGTTCTGATTTGATGATTATTGTCGGCGGCAAGCACAGTTCCAATACTGTGAAGCTGTTCGATGTCTGCAAGCAGAACTGCCGGTCTTATCATATTGAAACGGCGGACGAGCTTTACACTTTAGACCTATGTAATGCGGAGAAAATCGGCATTACCGCCGGTGCGTCCACGCCGGCACACATCATTAAGGAGGTAGAATCGACAATGAGCGAAATCATGGAACGTCACGATGAAGAGGACATCAATTTTGCGGAGGCACTGGATCAGTCCTTCAAGAAAATACATAAAGGGGAAAAAGTCAAGGGTACTGTGGCTGCGGTAAACAACACGGAAGCAATTGTAGACACTGGCACAAAGTATACAGGCTATGTTCCGCTTTCTGAACTGACCGATGATCCGTCCCTGAAGCCGGCTGATGTTGTCAACGTTGGTGACGAACTGGATCTGATTGTCATCCAGACCAATGACCAGGATGGTACTGCAACCCTGTCTAAGAAGAAGGTTGACGAACAGAAGGGCTTCGAAGAAATCGTAGCTGCAAAGGAAAATGATACCGTACTGGAAGGCACTGTACAGGGCGTTGTAAAGGGCGGCATCATCGTTGCTTATGCTGGTGTACGGGTATTCATTCCGGCATCTCAGAGCGGCCTGCCGAGAGGGGCTGAACTGGATACACTGGTAAAGACCAAGGTTCGGTTTGTAATTCTCGAAGTCAACGAACACAGAAGAAGAGCAGTCGGCTCCATTCGTGCCGTACAGAAGGCTGAAAAGGAAGCTGCAAAGGAAAAGTTCTGGGAAACTGCAGAAGTTGGTGCAACTTACAAGGGCGAAGTAAAGTCCCTGACCAGCTATGGTGCATTTGTAGACCTGGGCGGCATCGACGGTATGGTTCACATTTCTGAACTGTCCTGGAAGCGGATCAAGCATCCGAGCGAAGTTGTTAAGGTTGGCGATGTAATCGAAGTTTACATCAAGGAACTGGATCCGGAAAACAACCGCATTTCTTTGGGCTACAAGAAGACCGAAGATAACCCGTGGGAAAAGTTTAAGGCTACCTACGAAGTTGGCGATATCGTAGATGCAACCATCGTTTCCATCACGCCGTTCGGTGCATTTGCACAGATTATGGATGGTGTAGACGGTTTGATTCACATTTCTCAGCTGGCTGACAAGCGGGTTGAAAATGTAAAGGATATCGTTGCAATCGGCGATGTTGTAAAGGTAAAGATTATCGACATCGACATCGACAACAAGCGGATTAGCATTTCCATGCGTGCTCTGCTCGAAGACGAAGCAGAAGGCGAAGATGCTGAATAAGCATTGACCGTTTGAACAAGCAGTAACAGAAGCCGGTATGGGCAGCAATGCCCGTACCGGCTTTTTGTGAAAATCGGCTGCTCGGAAAATCCAAGTAACTGTGGAAAGGAAAGTGGCTTGTGGAAAACAAAATCCGACCAGAAAGGAGAAATCATTCGTGTATCAACCCAAAATGGAAAAAGATATTCGCTGTCCGCTGGAATATGGGCTTGCAATCTTCGGCGGAAAGTGGAAATCTCGGATTATTTGCGTGCTGGCAGCACAAGCACCGCTCCGATACAGCATTTTGCGGAAAGAAATGGGGAATATTACGGATGCAGTGCTGTCATCGACGTTGAAAGAACTCATAGCAGACGGCATGGTGCTCCGAACTTCTTACGATGAAATTCCGCCAAGAGTGGAATACCAGCTGACGGAAAAGGGAACGTCTGTTGTACCGATTTTGCAGCAGATTTGTCAATGGGCTGGGGCATATCACAGAGAGGAACAAATACACCCGATGATTCAATGTGAAAAGTGTGATTACCGCTGAAAGCAGATTTGCGATTGATACTTTACAAGAAACGGGAAAATGTGCTATAATAACAATCACAGAACCCGAAAGGAGTGTGCACAATGATACTGGAAAATAAAACAGAAGTCACAGTGCCAGCTGTGATGGCAATGCAAAAGGCAATGAATCGGCAAGGGCAATTTGCCCGTTATCTCATTGCCGGACTTTTTTTGCTGGGTGCAATTTGGCAAATCGGCTATTTAATGATACTTGGAACATGGATACAAAGCTATTTCTATGGGATTTTATTCTGTGCACTGGTTGCCGGATTTTTGCTGATTATGCCCATCTGGAGCAACAAAAAAGTATTGAAGCAAGTTACCCAGCAGCTCTGCAATTCGTCTGCACCGCTCATCAATCACTATTATTTTCAGCCGCAGATGCTGAAAATTCGGGATGAAGGCATTCCAGACGGTAGAGATTTGCAGTTGCCCTATACAGATATTACTCGATTTTTACAGGATGACACTTATTTTTTCCTGTATGTAAAATCCACGAACAGCACTTATATTTTAAAGCGGAATGCGTTTCAGCCAAATGATGACGTGCAAGTCATGGCGTGCCTGCAAGAAAAATTGGCACACTGCAAAGGCATTCGCTGAACAAACGACAAGGAGAACCAAATAGCATGGAACAAATTCGGAATTTTTGCATTATCGCCCATATTGACCACGGAAAATCCACACTGGCAGACCGGATTCTCGAGCAGACTTTTACGGTTGCAAAGCGGGACATGGAAGAACAGATTCTGGACAATATGGACATCGAACGGGAACGGGGTATTACCATCAAAGCCCGTGCTGTCCGCCTGAATTATAAGGCAAAAGACGGGAAAACCTATGTGTTTAACCTGATTGATACGCCGGGACACGTGGACTTTAACTATGAAGTGTCCAGAAGTTTGGCAGCCTGTGAGGGGGCAATTCTGGTTGTCGATGCTTCACAGGGTATTGAAGCTCAGACTTTGGCAAATACCTATCTGGCAATTGAACATGATTTGGAAGTTGTTCCAGTTGTCAATAAGATTGACCTGCCGGCAGCCGATCCGGAACGGGTTTGTCAGGAGATTGAAAGCGTTATCGGAATTCCGGCAATGGATGCTCCACGGATTTCCGCCAAAGAGGGAATCAATATTGGCGAAGTGATGGAACGCATTGTCACGGATATTCCTGCCCCGAACGGTGACCCGAACGCACCGCTGAAAGCCCTGATTTTCGACAGCTATTATGATGCCTATAAGGGTGTTGTAATTTATATTCGTGTCAAAGAGGGAACGGTGAAAGTCGGCGATACCATTCGCCTGATGGCAACTGGTGCAGAATTTACCATTGTAGAAGCTGGCTATATGGATACAAAGCGGCTGGTCAATGTTGGGCAGCTTTCTGCTGGCGAAGTTGGCTATCTGTCCGCCTCCATTAAGAGCATTGGTGATACACAAGTTGGTGACACGGTGACACTGGCAGACAATCCTTGTGCAGAACCGCTGCCGGGTTATCGAAAAGTCAATCCGATGGTGTTCTCTGGTATCTATCCGGCAGATGGTGCAAAGTATGGCGATTTACGGGAAGCACTGGAGAAGTTGCAGCTGAACGATGCCTCTTTGTCCTTTGAACCGGAAACATCCATTGCACTGGGCTTCGGATTCCGCTGCGGATTCTTGGGGCTGCTGCATATGGAAATTATTCAGGAACGGTTGGAACGGGAATATAATTTGGACTTGATTACCACTGCACCATCTGTTATTTATCGGGTTACGATGACAAACGGGGATGTAGAAATGATTGACAACCCGACCAATTATCCAGACCCGGCTTTGATTCAGTTGGCAGAAGAACCAATGGTGAAGGCAGAAATCCTGACACCGCCGGATTATGTGGGCAATGTCATGGAACTGTGCCAAAATCGGCGTGGGGTATTTCTGGATATGCAGTATTTGGATGATACCCGTGTATCCTTGAAGTATCATTTGCCGCTGAATGAAATTGTATATGATTTCTTCGATGTGCTGAAATCCCGAACAAAAGGCTATGCATCTTTCGACTATGAAGTGACGGGCTATGCAGCCTCTCAGCTGGTGAAGCTGGACATTCTGCTGAATGGTGATGTAATTGACGCTCTGTCGTTTATCATTCACAAGGATAAGGCATATGAACGGGCAAGAAAGATTGTGGAAAAGCTGAAGGAAAATATTCCACGGCAGTTGTTTGAAGTGCCAGTACAGGCAGCCATTGGCGGAAAGATTATTGCAAGAGAAACGATTAAGGCAATGCGGAAGGATGTCTTGGCGAAGTGCTACGGCGGTGACATCACCAGAAAGAAGAAGCTGCTGGAGAAGCAAAAGGAAGGCAAGAAGCGAATGCGGCAGCTGGGTACAGTAGAAGTTCCGCAGGAAGCTTTCATGAGCGTGCTGAAATTGGATGAAGAATAACAGAGAAAGGAACTCTTATGGCGGAAAAACATTCGATTTATGATTGCCCTTATTGTGGCAAAAAGTCTTTTAATCCCCTGACCAAAGCCCTTGCTGGCAACATGAACACCAAAGGCAGAGTCTGCAAAGCCTGCGGTAGACGGGCTGTCAATGGCAAGACTTCTGCCATTGTCCGGACAGTGTTGATGGTGGTTGCAATTATCATTGTATTTGCAACCTATTTCATTGAAAACAGCGATGCCAAGGCGTATTTGATTATGGCAGGAACGATTATCGTAGCATGGCTGCTTTCGATGCTGTTTGATGCATTTTTCTGTCCGCTGACCAAAGTGGTGCGGAACGATGCCGAGTGAATCCACGCTGGGGATTTATATCCACGTCCCGTTTTGCGTGCGGAAGTGTCCCTATTGTGATTTCTATTCCGTTCCGCAGACAGCAGAGCGAATCGAACAGTATGGAACGGCACTCTGTCGGTTCTTGCGGCAGATGCAAACCGATTTACCAGTAGATACGATTTATTTTGGGGGTGGAACGCCGTCCTTGCTGCCCGTTTCTCTGTTGGAGGAGATTTTGCAGACGATTGCCGGAACGGTTTCTCTCCAGCAGCCTGAAATTACATTAGAATGTAATCCAGCAACGGTTGACTGTGAAACATTGCGGCAGCTGCGAGAAATTGGCATCAATCGGCTTTCCATTGGTGTGCAGTCGCTTTCCGATGTGCAGTTGAAACGCTTGGGGCGGCTGCACGATGCCAAAAATGCCATCGAAACGGGAGAGCAGGCAGCAGCCGCCGGCTTTCAGAATCTGTCCTGTGATGTCATGCTGGCATTGCCAAAGCAGACAACGGCAGAATTACAGGATACTTTGACACAATTGACAGCCTTACCGATTCAGCATATTTCGGCTTATCTGTTAAAAGTAGAGCCGGAAACGCCGTTTGCATCCATGAACTGGGTGCAGCAGTTGCCGGATGAAGATGCAACCGCAGATTTTTATTTGCAGACAGTGGAAACCTTGCAAGCAGCTGGTTTTCTGCAATATGAAATCTCCAATTTTGCAAAGGCAGGCTATGAGAGTCGGCATAACTGCAAATATTGGAACTGTGAACCGTATTTGGGGTTTGGGGCATCTGCACATTCCTGCTATGGCGGAAAGCGGTTTTATGTGCCCTCTGATTTGCAGGTATTCTGTGCAGCAGCAACCCAGCCGATGGTACTGGAAGATGACAACCCCTGCACCAGAGAAGAACAGATTTTGTTAGGGCTGCGGTTGCGGAAGGGGATTCCGTGCAGCTGGCTACATGCAGAACAGCTGCAAAAGTTACAACGGTTTGCAGCTGGCGGATTGGTGGAATTTCTGAATGACCGTGTGGCATTGACACCGCAAGGGTGTCTGGTGTCCAATGCGATTTTAGCAGAGATTTTATGAAAAAAGAAGAAAAAAGAAGGAGATTATTTACAATGGAACAAAAAACAACGGTTAGTATTTTTGGAGCATGTGTGTCCAGAGATTTATTTGCAATGCAACGACCAGAAACGTATGAAGTACAGCAATATGTATCATTTGTATCACCACTTTCAGCTGTTATGACACCGCCGATTAATGGAATACAATTGAATCCAGACAAGATAGAACCAGGAAGAGAATCTGTATTTTCTCGGAGAAATTTGGCTCTTGATTGTAATAAGCAGGTGTTTTCTTATTTGGAACAGAAACCATCGGAATGGTTGATGTTGGATTTGGCGGATGCTAGATTTTCAATTGCTCAATATCCTAAGAGTGGTGCATCTTTTTCGATATCCAATACTTTTTTGTGGCACCAAGAAGAATTAAATAAATTGTTTCAAGAGAAATTTGTCAAAAAGCTTTGCACGAGTTTTTCTGATGAAGATTGGAACGATTTTTTACAGTTGTTTTTAGATCGGATTTTGGAAATTTATCGTCCGGAACAAATTATCTTTCATGAATATTACTGTGTATCCGAATATGTTTCAAAGGATGGCGAAATTTGTTCGTATAAGCCGGAGGGATTGATACAACGGAAACAGCAAAATGCACTGCTGAAAAAGTTAAATCAGATGGCAAAAGAGCGGTTGCAGGGTTGTCATGTGATTACGATGCCAGAAGGTGTGCTTGCAAATGCACGGCATAAATGGGGGAATCATCCGCTTCATTATGTGGATTTGTATTATGAATATGCTGCCCGTGCTTTAGATGTCATTACAGCAAAAAAGTCATTGGAACAGGAACAGGCAGAATTGTCCCTGTTGAAAGAACTCTATACCCAGAAGTTTGCAGTGTTGCAGCAATCGTATCAGCTTAAAAAAGCAGAAAAAAAGGCACTTGCTGGAAAAACTGCCATTGTCACGGGTGGTTCTGGTGAAATTGGTTCAGCTTGTTGCCTGCGTTTGGCACAAGATGGAGCAAATGTTGCGGTTTGCGGTAGAAATATGAAGAAGTTGCAGGCAGTGGTAGATAAAATTCGACTTGCTGGTGGCTGTGCAGAGGCATATGCATTTGATGTTACGAATTTTAAGGAAATTCATAAAAATTTCCATTCTATTTATAGTACTTTTGGTTCGATTGATATTCTGGTCAATAATGCAGGGGCTTCGGAGCGAAATCGTTCTAAATATCTCTATCATCAATCTCCAGATGTTATTTCGGAAATGCTAGAATTGAATTTGAAAGCAGCGATGCTCTGCACACGAAAAGCATTTCAGTTTATGGTGAAGAAAGACGGCAGTCCAGAATCCGGAAAAGTAATCAATATTGCTTCTGTTGTTGGGGTACAGGGGCGGATTCGTCTGTCCAGCTATGCAGCCGCAAAATCTGGGTTGGTTGGCTTTACAAAATCTGTTGCACTGGAAATGGGACATCATCATATTACAGTCAACTGTGTTTCGCCGGGTATTATTGTACGGGGAACTGTCACCGGAAAGAATAAAGAGGCGATTGAAAAGACCAATTGTATGCATGTCGTTCCGCCAACAGAATCCATATCTTCTGCTGTTGCATTTTTGGCATCTTCAGAAGCAGATATGATTACTGGGCAAAATCTCATTGTCGATGCTGGAAGAAGTCTTGGTTTGATTGGCGATTAAATCCAAAGATGCAGCCATTTTCCTGGCAAATGCAAAAAAACAGTGCCGATCCGAAAAAGGGATCGGCACTGTTTTTGTTAGGAGTATCCTAAGAATTGTTATTCAGAAAATACCTGCTTGATGCTGTCATAGTGCAGGAATACACCTTGTTTCCCGTATTCATGAATCTGTTCCAGCGTTGCAAATGCATATTCCATGACTTCCCGTTCCTGTGTATGTACAGCAGAATCCGGAATATCCATGGTATAGCGGAAGATGTCAACAAAATAGTTGTTTTTCTCTTCCGGATTTACTCGCTTGTAGGAGAAAACATAGCCGCCGTCTGCGTTGGAAACATCCACGCCAGTTTCTTCTAAGATTTCTCGTTTTACAGCATCTTCGGCAGATTCTCCGGCACGAACACCGCCGCCCGGCACTTCCCAGCAGCCCGGTGCCCATTCTTTGTCCATTCTGCGGCGGGTAATCAGGTAAGTACCATCTGGACGGCGTAATACGCCCAGTACCGTCAGGTGAAAATCGCCCGGCTGCATATTCCAGTCATTGCGGTTCATAGTCCGTCCGGTTTTCTGTTTGTTTTCATCGTAAATATCCCATTGTTCCATGGTAAGTCCTCCTGATCATCCGCACAGCTTGCGGACGTTGATTGATTATTTTTTTGCTTTGGTATTGCTGAACAGCAGACTGCCCAACGTGGCCAGTGCTACAATGCTGCAAAAGCCGATGGTACCAGCGGTTAGCATCCATTCTGGCAGAACGGGAATGATTTCTGTCAGCAGAATCACGCACGAGAGCAAAGTCAGTGCAATTCCGATGATGAGCGTGCTATAGCCAGCAGAGCGGCAAAGCTTGCCCTGGTCGTATTGTTCTTGTTGTTTTTTGGACATGGTGTTATATCCGGCAATCAAACATGCACCTTTTCCGTGCAGGAAGAACCCGGATAGCACATAACAGCCAATGGAGAAAAGTAGCATGATGCTGAATCCAATCCAATCGCCCATTGTTCACCACTCCTTTTGTGTAGAAACGGGGTTATTTGGTCTGCTGAATCGGCTTTTCTCCTGCTTCTGTCTTGGCAGCCTTTTTCTTCGGGGAAACCTTTTCCAGCAGTTCTTTCACTTCTGGGTCATTGGTCAGGCTGTAAACAACAAGCAGATAGAACTGCGAGCCGGACAGGTCTTTCTTTTCGATGGCTTCCTTTGCCAGAGCAGCAGCAACGCCAACGACTTCCTTGTTTGCACCCGGTTGCATGCCGTACTTTTCAAATGCCTTGTTGATTTCTTCTCTGGTCGGCGGAACAATCTTCTTCTGGGTGATGGTGTGAATGTGGTGTAATTCTGCCTGCACACCCGGATGGTCAGCATAAATCAAGCTTTCATAATAGAAGCAGATTGCACTGTCATAGTCTTTCTTTTCAATGCAGTAGAAACCGAGGTTGCAATAGCATCTGGAGAGTGTTACCGGTGTAGTGGCAATGGAAAGAGTTTCCTTGGTTACACCGAGCAAATCTTCCGGCTGCTTCAGATACTTATAGCATTCTGCCATTTCAAAATACGGGTCTGAATTCAGCGGATTGTAGCGAATCGCATCTTCCAGAACGGAAACCGCTTCTTCTGCTTTGCCAAGATCCAGCAGTACATAGCCGTGCAGCATCACCATTGCACACAGGTCAAACGGAGCACGAATCAGTTTCTTAGACGGATGATAGAAGAACAGATACAGCTGATGTTCCAGCGTGTTCCGCATACTCAAGTACAAATGTTCTTCGGTTTCCCGGAAGTTGATGCAGATTTTTGTATAGAGGGCTTCGGTCAGTTTGAAAGCTTCCTTGATTTTTTTCTGGTTGACCAGTTCAACGGCTTCAGCGAAAACCTTGTCCATCCGCTTGCCGTCAATATACAGCATTTTTGCAACTTTTTCTTTCTGGTCATCTGGAAGAATTTCATAAGCAAGGTCAGCAATTTGACTTTCGACTTCTTTGCCGATTTCTGTTCCGGCATATTCTTCTGCGATATGTTCCAGATGAACCATATCCACACTCTTTTCGCCAGTCAAGCCATTTCTTGCTTCCGCCATAATTTCATCAATTGTTTTTGCCATGAGGGGTTACTCCTTTTCAACGGTAATTTAAAAATTTTTTTCATGGAAGGGCAGGGAAATTTCACTGCTTTTTCTATTATAACATAATCTGCGTGTGGTTGTCAATTGATTTTTGTGCAAAATTACGAGATTTTCGGAGTGGTGTCCGGCAGATTTCCGTCTGCGATGTTTTTCTGGAGAATTTGGTCGGTTAAATCAAAGAGCACTTCCGAGCCGTCTTTCGTCTGATTTTGCCGCTGGTAGACCTGTTTCGCCGTGACAGTATGTTCTTTCCAGTCGCTGCCCTGATTGCTGTCGTTGAGCAGGAGCGGCTGTAAGTTGTCCATAGCATGGGCAAATTTAGATTCTGGGGTTTGTCGGGCTTCAAATTCGTCAAACAGTGCCTGTAATTCCTGTTTCTGGTCGTCCGGCAGGAGCGAATAAATGCGTTCTTTTGCAGCGGTTTCCCGTGCCTGCTGGGTCTGCTTTCCAGCTTCATCATAAGCGTAGGTGTCACCGGCATCAATCTCTACCACATCGTGCAGCAGGCACATCATCATCACTTTTGCAATGTCGATGGGTTCATTGGCGTATTCTTTCAGCAGGTATGCCATAATGGTCATATGCCAGGCATGTTCCGCATCGTTTTCCCGTCTGCCGTGGTGGGAGAGGTGGGTTTGCCGGAGAATATTTTTTTCCTGGTCGATTTCCAGGATGAAATCCAGTTGTTGTTTTAAACGGTCTGTCATCGTAGAATCACGCTTTCTGAGAGGGACGTTGTTTTTTATTCTGAGGGGGCTTTTTGGGTGTTTTTTTCTTCTTGCGGACGGAATAGCCGAAATCCCCCAGTTTTCTGCCCAGTGAGAAATATTCTCCGTGGGCATAGGCGAGCAGTCCCATCTGTTGGAGGTTCAGCTTGCCTTTGCTGTCCACGTAGCGTTCTTCCACGTTGACCGCTGTGATTTCTGCCAGCATCAATTCATGTGTGCCGAGCAGCTGTGTGGATTGAATCTTGCATTCCAGACTGACTGGACATTCTGCAATCAGCGGAGCAGAAACGGTCTGTGCTGGCTCTGGGGTAAAGTGACAGGCTTGAAATTTATCAATATCTTTTCCGCTCCGGCAGCCGCAGAAATCCGTTTCCCGACACATTGCAGAAGTCGGCAGGTTGATGACAAATTCTCGCTGTTCCATGAGAATCGGATAAGAATAGCGAGTGGGGCGAACAGAAATAGAAACCATAGGCGGATGCGTGTTCAGAACCCCTGTCCATGCAATTGTTAAGATATTGGGGTGTTCCATTGTTCCGCAGCTGACCAGTACCGGTGGAACAGGTGCTAATAGGACGCTGCCTTTCCAGTGTTGTTTTGCCAAAGAATGAATGCCTCCTTTTTCAAATTTCAAAGTTGTAAGTTGTGATAGAAAAAATGCCCCTTTGTCCGTGCAGAAAAGGGGCATTCTGTTGGTTCGAGATGGGGAAATGTTATGCTGTTACGCCGTATTGTTCCCGATATGCCAGCATGGCATCCAGATATTCTTTACCCGGAATGACATCGTTCTGAATGGCTGCAATGATGTCTTCCATGTTGACGATGGCATAAACCGGAACGCCATAGGTTTCATAGACGGTCTGAACGGCAGACTGATTGCCCTGCAATGCCTTTTCCATCCGGTCTACCGTGATCACCATGCCGATGATGTCTACCTTTGCTGCACCTGTCAGCTTCGGGTAAACTTCTGCCATTGCCTTGCCGGAAGTCATAACGTCTTCGATGATAACAACCTTGTCACCATCAGCGAGTTTTTTGCCGACAAACATACCGCCTTCGCCGTGGTCTTTGACTTCCTTTCGGTCGAAGCAGTAGCCGACTTCCTGGTCGTATTCGGTTGCCAGAGCAACAGCTGCACTCGTTGCAAGCGGAATGCCCTTGTAAGCAGGTCCAAACAGGGTGTCTGGGTTCAGTCCGTGTTCTTTCATGCAGGCAGCATAATATTTGCCGAGCTGAGCCAGCTGCTTGCCGGTTTTATAGTTGCCGGTATTGATGAAATACGGGGCTTGTCTGCCGCTCTTGAGGGTAAACGAACCGAACGTCAAAACGCCACAGTCCACCATAAACCGGATAAATTCTTCTTTGTAAGTCATTTGGGATACTTCCTTTCTGATGTGAAAATAAAATCAAAGTTGCGATTGCAACGAAGAAACAAATTACAGCTGTTCCAAATCTGCCAGCCACAGTGTCCGGCAGGCATCGCTTGGCATTCGCCAGTCGCCTCTTGGGGAGAGGGTAACGCTGCCGACCTTTGGAGCATCCGGCAGGCAGGAACGCTTGAACTGCTGAGAGAAAAACCGCCGATAAAAACTGCGAAGCCATTTCAAGATGACTGCTGTTTCATACTTTCCGCCCAGTGCTTTTTGTGCTAGGTGATATATTTTAGACGGTGTAATTCAATTTGATATGAAATAAAATCAAAGTTGCGATTGCAACGAAGAAACAAATTACAGCTGTTCCAAAT